>JAESFO010000264.1_pt1 | contig 90314 bp, 70 predicted proteins | sample 9269421 | NCBI WGS metagenome assembly JAESFO01 (sample SAMN14502839, study PRJNA617101) | algae metagenome | isolation source: Nostoc desertorum CM1-VF14 and co-occurring heterotrophs from rocky... | place: USA: Clark Mountains, San Bernardino, California | collected 2000-06-05 | reverse complement strand
CAGGTTCACCGCCTCGGCGAAGCCGTCGCGCGCCACGTGCCAGGTGGTCGCGGGCACGCCGAGCTTGAGTTCCTCGGCCATCGCCGCCTGTACCTCGAAGCCCTTGTCGCCCAGCGAGGCCAGCGTGCCGGCCGCGCCCGCGAACTCGACCACGGCCACGCGCGGGCGCAGTTCGGCCAGGCGCTGCTGGTGGCGGTCGAACATGGCGAGCCAGATCGCGACCTTGTAGCCGAAGGTCACGGGCAGCGCCTGCTGCAGGTGCGTGCGCCCGGCCATCGGCGTGTCGCGGTGCTTGCGCGCGAGATCGGCCAGGATGCCGCGCAACTCGCGGATCTCGGCGTCGACCAGGTCGAGCGCGTCGCGCACCTGCAGCGCGACGGCCGTGTCCATGATGTCCTGCGTGGTCGCGCCCCAGTGCACGTAGCGGCCCGCCTCGCCGCACATGGCCACCAGCTGGTGCACCAGCGGCAGGATCGGGTAGCCCACGATGTCGGTCTCGTGGCGCATGTGGTCGAAGTCGATGCGCTCGATGCGCGACTCGCGCGCGATGACCTCGGCCGCGTCGGCCGGGATCACGCCCACCTTCGCCTCGGCGCGCGCCAGCGCGATCTCGGCGTCGATGTAGCGCTGGATCAGCGCCACGTCGGAGAACAGCGCGCGCATAGCCGCCGTGCCGAAGGCATCGCGGAAAAGGATCGAATCGACGACGGTGCTGGCCATCGGAAGGGAGGCGGAGGACATGGACGGGCCTTGATATGTTCGGACATATTTAATTTAATATGTCCGGACATATGAATGAATAGGGTTTACCCTTAGGTCAAAATCGGGGCCACCATGAACAAGCCGCGCTTCACCGACATCGCCCAGGAACTGAAGGAAGGCATCGCCTCGGGACGCTTCCCGCTGGGCTCGCTGCTGCCGACCGAACTCGAGCTGCGCGATCACTACGGGATCAGCCGCCACACGGTGCGCATGGCGCTGCAGGAGCTGCAGGACGCGGGCCTGGTGTCGCGGCGCAAGAACGTGGGCACGCGCGTGGAATCGACGGTGGCGCGCATGGGCTTCCAGCAGTCGCTGGCCTCGGTGGAAGACCTCATGCAGTACGGCGCCGCCCACCTGCGCCTGGCGCCCGAGATCGACACCATCGCGAGCAGTGCCGCGCTGTCGCGCCTGCTCGGTTGCGAGGAAGGCACGCGCTGGCTGCGCATCTCGAGCCTGCGCATGGAGGAAGGCCCGCAGGGCCTGCCGCTGGGCTGGACCGACATCTACGTCGACACCCAGTACGCCGCGCTCGAGGCGTTGGTGCGCGCCGCGCCCGACACGCTGGTCAGCGCGCTGCTCGAGCAGCACTACGGCCTGCGCGTGGCCGAGATCGTGCAGCAGGTGCGCGCGGTCGATGCCTCGGCGGCGATGGCGCGCAAGCTGCGCATCGAGCCCGGCAGCGCGACCTTGCAGATCCTGCGGCGCTATCTCGACGCCGAGGGCGAGGTGCTCGTGAGCTCGGTCGCCACGCACCCGGGCGAGCGCTTCTTCATCACCACGCGGCTGCAACGCGCGAAGGGTTGAGCCCGCGTCCTCGGCGGCTCAGTGCGCGGCCAGCTCGGGTTCCGAGGCAGGCTCGCGCGGCACTTCGTAGAGATGGAACGGCGGCACGTCGGGCCGGCTGCGCTGCAGCAGCGGCTTGGCGACGTTGTAGACCGGCGTGCCGTTGATGGTGCGGCCCTCGAGGGTGCCGCGGTGCGCATGGCCGTGGAACACGGCATCGATCGGGTAGCGCAGCAGCGGCTCCTCGAGCCGGCTGCTGCCAAGGAAGGCGAAGATCTCGCTCGGCTCGCCCTGCACCGTGCCCACGATCGGCGCGTAGTGCAGCATCGCGATGCGGCGCCGGGTGCGCAGCTTGGCCAGCGCCGACTCGAGCTTCATCGCCTCGTTGAGCGCCTCCTGCACGAACATCTTGATCGCGGGCTCGCCCCAGGCGCCGAGCGAGGCGCGGCCGAAGCCGCCCGCGAAGCCCTTGACGCCCGCGATGCCCACGCCCTCGATCTCGCAGGCCGAGCCGTCGAGCATGCGCACGCCGATCCGCGTCAGCGCCTCGTTCACCACCTCGGGCGTGCCCGACTCGAAGTCGTGGTTGCCCAGCACGGCGACGATGGGAATCGAAAGGCCGCCGAGCTCCTCGGCCAGCACCCGGGCCTCTTCGGCGGTGCCGTAGTCGGTGAGGTCGCCGCACAGCAGCAGCGCGTCGGCCTCGTCGGCGGCCTGCGCGAAGAAGTCGCGCAGCGAACCCGCGGAGTCCTTCTGCACATGGATGTCGCCGACGGCGGCGAAACGGACGTGGGTGGATGATTTGGGGGTAGGCATGCAATGCACCGTGCGCCCCGCCGCCCGGCGCCGTCATCGGCCTCATCCCGCTGCGCTTGTAGGCGCCCGTCTGACATTCGATGGGGTCCTTTGCCCCTGCCCTGCCGTCGGCGCGGCGGCATTCACTGCGTGCATGACGCCCTCCACCATGCTCGCGCCCTCGCTCGAAGACGAAGTCGAGCCGCGGGTGGCCGATTTCTACCGGCGCGCGCTGCGTGCGCTCGACGAGGCCGGCGTTCCGTTCCTCGTCGGTGGCGCGTTCGCGCAGGCCTGCTACACGGGCATCCGCCGCTCGACCAAGGACCTCGACCTCTTCATCCGCCGCGAGGACTACGAGCGCATCGCGCAGGTCGCGCTCGCGCATGGCTGGCGCACCGAGATGACTTTTCCGCATTGGCTCGGCAAGGTCTACGACGGCCAGGAGTTCATCGACCTGATCTTCAATTCGGGCAACGGCCTCATGCCCGTGGACGCGCGCTGGTTCCACGGCAACTGCCGCGCCGACGTGCTCGGCGTTTCCGTCTGCGTCGCCAACGTGGAGGACTGCCTGGTGTCGAAGGCCTTCATCATGGAGCGCGAGCGCTACGACGGCGGCGACATCGCGCACCTGCTGCAGGTCAACGCGCAGCGGCTCGACTGGCCCGGGCTGCTCGAGCGCTTCGGCGCGCACTGGCGCGTGCTGCTCGCGCACCTCACGCTGTTCGGCTACATCTATCCCGCCGAGCGCGACCACGTGCCCGGCTGGGTGATGACGCTGCTGATGAGCCGCCTCGCCGGCGAGCTGCGCGCGACGGCGGCCCCGGGGGACAACGTGTGCGCCGGCACCCTGCTCTCGCGCGAGCAGTTCCTGCACGACATCGAGCGGCTCGGCTATGTCGACGGGCGCCTCACGCCCGCGAGCACGATGACGCCCGAGGACATCGCGGTGTGGACCGAGGCGATTCCCGCGCGGGCCGAGGCCCAGGACGGGAAACCCCTGGACTGAGCGATCTCACCACTTCACGCGAACGCCCACCCCCGCATTGACCGAGCTGCCCACGCGAGCGACGCCGCCCGAAGCCCACTGCTTGCCGAGCTCACCGTACAGGCTCGTGCGCTGGCTTACCGCCAGCGTGAAGCCTGCCGCCAGCTCGGTGCTCGTGCCGCCGATCGGCGCGCCCACCGGCGTGATCGCCGCCGGGTTCACGAAGCGCGCGACGTCGTTGCCCTTCGAGCTGCGATAGACGTTCAGGCGCGCATAGGGCTGCAGCGTGCCCGCGCTCGTCGCGAAGCTGCCCTTGATGCGCACGCCCGCGCGCGCGGTCCAGCTGCTGTCGGCATCCTGCTGCACCAGCGCACCGGGGATCGCCACGTCGTCCAGGCGCAGGCGCTGATGGATCAGCTGCAGCTGCGGCTCCACCGACCAGCCGCCGGTGCCGAGCGCGAAGGCCTTGCCGACCTCGATCGAGGCCAGGAAGCTGTTGCCCTTGCCCGTCACGCCCGCGCTCAGTTGCGGTTGCACCGTGTAGCGATGGCGGCCGGCCTGCAGCACCGTGTCGGCATAGAAGCCGTCGTCGCTCGTGAACGTGCCGTACAGGCCCAGGTACTGGCTGCGCAGGTCGTTGCGGCCCGCGGCGCCGTTCAGGAGGCCGCTGCTGAAGCCGCTGACGCGCGTGTCGCCTTCGAGCTGGCCGACATAGATGCCCGCGCGCCAGTTCGCATTGGCCCACAGGTCGGTGCCGGCCTGCAGCCCGCTCACGCGGCCCTCGGCATGCGGCGACACGGTGCCGCCCTGGCGGATGTCCATGTCGGTGGAGATCAGGCGGCCCCAGGCGCGGCGGTGACCGCCGTCCACGCTCTGGCTCGCGCCGCCGCTGCCGCGCACGTCGTCGTCGCCGATGCGCTGGCTCAGGCTCGAGAGCATGGCCAGGTTGCTCTGGCGCAGCTGGTTCGGCAGCGCGGCGAACAGCGAGGCTTCGGCGCGGTAGGTCGGCAGCGAGGCGCCCGGTTCTGCTTCGGTGCGCAGGTACCAGTTCTCGCCCTCGCCGCCCGCATCGCCTGCGTACAGACGGTACTCGTAGGCGCCGGCGTCGACTCGGCCGCCCGAGAGCACGAAGGCGTCTTTGCTGGTCTGTGCCGTGGTGGTCGCGCCGTTCTTGGCACTGACCACTTCGATGCCCGCGCCGCTGGTGCGTGCGCCGAGGCCGCCGAGGTTGGTGACCTGCACTGTCGTCTTACCGCTCGCGCTGGCCGATGCACCGTCGAGCACCAGGCGGTCGGCGATGCCGGGGTTGTCGAGCTTGGCACCGAGGCGCAGCACGCCGTTGTTGCCGACGTAGGGGCCGGTCAGCGTCAAGGTCGTGCCTGGGACTGTCCCGAGCAGGGAGACCGTGCCGGCGTTGGTCAGGCCGGCCATCTTCTGGCTGAAGCCGCCGAGGTCGAGCGTGGCGCCGCTGGCGACTACAGCACTGGAGGCAGCGCTGAAGGCGTTGGTTGCGCCTGCCTTCAGGGTGCCTGCTGCGATACGGGTCTCGCCGCTGTAGGTCGCGGTGCCTGCGAGCGTGAGCGTGCCTGCGCCGACCTTGACGAGCGAGCCCGTGGTGCCGGTGATGGCGCCCGAGATCGTGTTGTCAGTGCCAAGCGCACCGGTGGTCAGCGCCTTGGTGCCGAGCACCACATCGCCCGCACCACCGAGCGAGCCGATGCTCGTGCCCGCAGTCGTCAGATCGATGCGCACCTGGCCGCCCGCTGCATTGGTCACCGTGGCGCTTGCAGCGCTCGTGGTGTCCTGCAGGCTCAAGGTGCCCGCGTTGGCGATCGCGAGCTTGCCCGCATCGGCCTTGCCGCCGAACTGCAGCGTCGCGCCAGAGGCAATGCTGGCAGGCCCCGTGCCCAACGCACCCGTGGTGTCAGTCGTCAACGTGCCCGCATCCACCAGCGTGCCACCGCTGTAGCTGTTGGCGCTGCTCAGCGTCAGCGTGCCCGTGCCGATCTTGCGCAGCTTGCCGGTGCCGCTCATCGTGCCCGCATAGGTACCGGCCGTCTTGCCCTGGTCGAAGGTGACTTCGGCGTTGTTGACGATATTGCCCTGCAGGCTCGTCGCACTGCCCTGCAGCACGCCGCCCTTGACGGTGGTGCCGCCGGTGTAGGTGTTGGTGCCGCCGAGGATCAGCCGGCCCGCGTCCTCCTTCGAGATCCCGCCCGTGCCGCTGAGCGCCACATTGAGGGTCGCGGTCATCGCCGCACCCGCGGCCGTGCCATCGCCCACGCGGATCACCGAGTTGGCGTTGTCCACCACGATGCCATCGCCCTGCACCACATAGCCATCGGTGGCGAACTGCGCACCGGCGATACGCACCGCGCCGCCGACCGCATCGACCGTCACCGTGCCGGCCTTGCCGCCGAACACCGCGAACTGGCCCTGCGCCCAGTTGGCGTTGACCTTGCCGTCCATGTCGGCCCAGGCATCCATCGAGGGCTGCGGGTTGCCCACGCGCCAGGTGCCGCTGCCGCCGGCGATCTGGCCGTCGTTGTACTTGGTGCTGTCGCCGCCGTCCCAGAAGTTCAGCGACAGGCCGGCCCTGTTCACCAGGTTCACTTGGTTCGCCACCGAAGTCTGCACCTGCAGGTCCGCCGCCTTGGCCGAGCCCGGCACCGTGCCGATGTCCAGGCCGTTGTCGGTGAAGCTGCCGCCGTAGCTCATCAAGCGATACAAGCCAGGGCCGAAGCTGCCGCCCGCCGACTGCGCGATGTTCAGCGTGCCGTCGAGGTTCAGGTTGCCGGTGACGTTGATCAGGTCGTTCAGCGCACCGCCGGGAACACCGGCCTGCCCGAGTTCGTAGTTGAGCGTGGAGCCACCCGCGAGCGTGAGCGCACCAAGCGTCAGCGTGCCCGGGCTATTGCCCGCCGCGAGGATGCCGCCCTTGTCGATAGTGACCGCGCCCGCGATGCTGCCGCTGCCAGCCAACGTCGCGCCCGATTGCACCTGCACCGCGCCCGTACCCGTCGCGCTGCCGCTCTTGTTGTTCACGCTCAGCGTGCCAGCACCGACTGTGGTGCCGTCGGTATAGGTGTTCGCGCCTGTCAGGGTGAGCGTGCCGCTGCCCACCTTGACGATCGAACCGCCATTGCCGTCGATCGTTCCCGACAAGGTCGCATTGCCATTCAGCCCACCGAGCGTGAGCGCCTTCGCACCAAGTGCGATGTTGCCCGCGCCATCGAGGGTGCCGATGCTCACGCCCGTCGTGGCCTGGTCGATGCGCACCTGCGCACCGGCCGCGTTGCTCACCGTGGCCTTGTCGGCCGTGGCGTCGTCGGCAAAGGCCAGCACGGCCCCCGCGGCATTGACGAGGCTGGCGCTGCCAGCGCTCGCGTTGCCTTGCAGGCGCACCGTACCGCTGTTGGCGACCGACAGGCTGCCGAGTTCGGCCTTGCCGCCGAACTGCAGCGTCGCGCCCGAGGCCACGCTCGCCGCGCCGCTGCCCAGCGCTCCGGTCACATCGGTGGCCAGCGTGCCGGCGTCGACGAAGGTGCCGCCTGCATAGCTGTTGGCGCTGCTCAACGTCAGCATGCCCGCGCCGATCTTGCGCAGCTTGCCACTGCCGCTCATCGTGCCCGCATGGTTGCCGGTCTTGGCCTGGTCGAACACGACCTCGGCGTCGTTGACGATGCCGCCCTGCAGGCTCGCCGTGTTGCCTTGCAGCACGCCGGCCTTCACGGTCGTACCGCCCGTGTAGGTGTTGGTTCCGCCGAGGATCAGGCGCCCCACGTCGTCCTTCACCAGACCACCGGCGCCAGTCAGCGCGACGTTCACCGTGGCCGTGCGATCGACGTCCGTTCCCGAGCCATCACCCACGCGCACCACCGTGCCCGAAGCACCGAGCTCGATCGCATCGCCCTGCAGCACATAGCCATCGGCCGCGAACTGCGCGCCGTTGATGCGCACCGTGCCGCCCGCATTGCTGACCGTGACCGTGCCGCCCGTGCCGCTGAACACCGCGAACTGGTCCTGCGCCCAGGCCGCGTTGATCTTGCCGTCCGCACCGGTCCAGCCGTCGCCCGGCACGCCCACGCGCCAGGTGCCCGTGCCGCCCGCGATCTTGCCGTCGTTGTACTTGGTGTTGTCGCCGCCGTCCCAGAAGTTCAGCGACAGGCCCGTGCGGTTCACCAGATTGACCTGCTGCGCCACCGAGGTCTGCACCTGCAGGTCCTTGGCCGCGACCGGCGCGCTGCCGATGTCCAGGCCGTTGTCGGTCAGGCTGCCGGTGTAGTCGATGAGGCGATAGATGCCCGCGCCGAACACGCCGCCCTTCGATTGCGCCACGTTGAGCGTGCCGTCGAGTTGCAGATTGCCATTGACCTGCACGCGGTCGTTGAGTGCGCCACCGGCCGTATTGGCCTGGCCCAGGTCGTAGTTGAGCACCGAGCCTTCGGCGAGGTTCAGGCCGCCCAACGTCAGCGTGCCGACGCCTGCGTTGCCCGCCGACAGCACGCCGCCCTTGGCGATGCTGACCGCGCCTGCGACGCTGCCATTGCCCGCCAGGGTTGCACCGCCCTGTACTTGGACGGCACCAGTGCCCGTCGCGCTACCGCTCGCGTTGTTCACGGCCAGCGTGCCCGCGGCCACCGTGGTACCGCCGGTGTAGGTGTTGGCACCGCTCAGCTCGAGCGTGCCGCTGCCCACCTTGACGAGCGAACCACCGGCACCGCTGATCGTGCCCGACACCGTCGTGCTGCTGTTCAGTGCACCCGTGGTCAGCGCCTTCGCGCCCAGCAGCACGTCGCCCGCGCCGCCAAGAGCGCCAACATTCACACCAGCGCTCGCCTGATCGATGCGCACCTGCGCCCCAGCCTGATTCAGCACCGTGGCCTTGGTGGCCGATGCATCGTCCGCGAAGGCAAGCACGCCGCCCGCGGCGTTGGTGATGGTCGACGTGCCCGCGCTCGCCTTGCCCTGGAAGCGCACCATGCCCTGGTTGCCGATGGCCGTGGTGCCGGCATCGAAGCCGCCACCCAGTTGCAGCGTCGCACCCGAGGCCACGCTCGCCGCGCCGCCGCCGAGCGCGCCGGTCACATCGGTGAGCAAGGTACCCGCGTCGACGAACGTGCCGCCGGCATAGGCATTGGCCGCGCCGAGCCGCAAGCTGCCCACGCCGAGCTTGCGCAGGCTGCCCGCGCCGCTCACGCTGCCATTGAGCGCCAGCGTGCGGGCCGCGTCGATGTCGAAGCGGTTGTTGCCCGCCCCAAGGCTCACCGCACGCGCACTGGCGGTGTCGCCCGTCACGCGCAAGGTGGTGCCTTCGAGCGCGAGGCCGCCCGCCGCGGCGCCGAGATTGGCATCCGAGGCGATCTGCAGGATGCCGCCCTTGATGGTCGTGCCGCCGCTGTAGCTGTTGCTGCCGTCGAGCACCAGCGTGCCGAGGTCTTCCTTGACCAGGCCGCCCGCGCCGGTCAGCGACGACGCAATGGTCGCGGTCATGCCCGTACCGGCCGCACTGCCGTCGCCCACACGCACGGTCGTCGCGGCATTGCCCAGTTCGATCGCGTCGCCCTGAACGCGGTAGCCGTTGGTCGCGAACTGCGCACCGGTGATGCGCACGATGCCCTTGTCGTCGTTGACGTCGACGGTGCCGGCGCTGCCGCCGAACACCGCGAACTGCCCTTGCACCCAAGCCGCGTTGATCTTGCCGTCCGCACCGGTCCAGCCGTCGCCCGGCACGCCCACACGCCAGGTGCCGCTGCCGCCAGCCACCTGGCCATCGTTGTACTTGGTGCTGTCGCCACCGTCCCAGAAGTTCAGCGAAAGGCCTGCGCGATTGACGAGATTGACCTGCTGCGCCACCGAGGTCTGCACCTGCAGGTCGGCTGCGGCACCCGGCGCGGTGCCGATGTCGAGGCCGTTGTCCGTCAGGCTGCCCGTGTAGCTGATGAGCCGGTACAGGCCCGCGCCGAAGCTGCCGCCCGCGGACTGCGCCACGTTGAGCGTGCCGTCCAGGCGCAGGTCGCCGTTGACGTTGACGAGGTCGTTGAGCGGGCCACCCACCGTGTTGGCCTGGCCCAGGTCGTAGTTCAGTACCGCGCCGTCGGCCAGGCTCAGGCTGCCCAGCGTCAGCGTGCCCACGCCCCCATTGCCCGCCGACAGCACACCGCCCTTGGCGATGTTCACGGAACCGGCGATGCTGCCATTGCCGGCCAGCGTCGCACCGCCCTGGATCTGCACGGCGCCCGAGCCGGTCGCGCTACCGCTCGTGTTGTTGGCCGCGAGCGTGCCGCCCGCCACCGTGGTGCCACCGGTGTAGGTGTTGGCACCGCTGAGTTCGAGCGTGCCGCTGCCCACCTTCACGACCGAGCCACCGCTGCCGCCGATCGTGCCCGACACCGTCGTGCTGGTGTTCAGGCCGCCCGTGGTCAGCGCCTTCGCGCCGAGGAACACCTCACCCGCGCCTTCGAGCGCGCCGATGCCCACGCCCGCGTTGGTGAGGCTGCCGATGCGCAGCTGCCCACCCGCGTTGTTCACCACCGTTGCCTGGTCCGCGCTCACGCGATCGGCCAGGTTGATCACCCCGCCGCTCTCGTTGACCAGGCGTGCCTGGCCCGCGCTCGCGTCGTCGAGCAGGTCGACGCGACCGCCCGCGAAGTTCGTGATCCGGGCCTTGCCGCCCTTCGCGTTGAACCACAGCGTGGTCGAGCCGCCCCGGTTCTCGATCACCGAACTGCCGGCGCTCGCGCTGTCGCGGAACTCGACCGAGGCGTCCTGGTTCGCCGTGATGGTCGCGTTGCCCGCCGAGCTGCTGTCGCGGAACGCGAGGAAGCCGCCGTTGTCGGTCGGCGCACTGCCGCGCGCGGCCACCGTGATCGCGAGCTTGCCCGCGTCGGCCGTGTTGGCGAAGGCCAGCGAGGCATTGCCCGCCACCGATACCGCTCCCGTGCCCAGCGCGTCCGTGACCAGGGCCTCGACCGAGCCCGCGGCCACATCGGTGCCGCCGACGTAAGCGTTGGCCGCGCCGAGCTGCAGAGTGCCGACGCCAGTCTTGCGCAGGCTGCCCGCGCCGCTGACCGTGCCGTTCAACGCGACGGTCTTGTCGATGTCGAAGCTGTTGACACCCGTGCCCAGGGTCACGACACGCTTGCTCGCGGTGTCGCCGGTCACATGCAGCGTGGTGCCTTCGAGTGCGAGGCCGCCCGCGGCCGCACCGAGGTTCGCATCCGATGCGATCTGCAGGATGCCGCCCCTGATGGTGGTGCCGCCGCTGTAGCTGCTGCTGCCATCGAGCACCAGCGTGCCGAGGTCTTCCTTGACCAGGCCGCCCGTGCCGGTCAGCGACGACGCAATGGTCGCGGTCATGCCGGCACCAGCCGCACTGCCGTCGCCCACGCGCACGGTGGTCGCCGCAGCGCCCAGCTCGATCGCGTCGCCCTGCACGCGGTAGCCGTTGGTGGCGAACTGCGCACCGGTGATGCGCACGATGCCCTTGTCGTCGTTGACGTCGACGGTGCCGGCGCTGCCGCCGAACACCGCGAACTGCCCCTGCACCCAGGCCGCGTTGATCTTGCCGTCGGCACCGGTCCAGCCATCGCCCGGCACGCCCACGCGCCAGGTGCCCGAACCACCGGCCACCTGGCCGTCGTTGTACTTGCTGTTGTCGCCGCCATCCCAGAAGTTCAGCGACAGGCCCGCGCGATTGACCAGGTTGACCTGTTGGGCCACCGAGGTCTGCACCTGCAGATCGGCCTTGGCGCTCGGCGCCGTACCGATGTCGAGACCGTTGTCGGTCAGGCCACCGGTGTAGTTCATCAGCCGGTAGATGCCCGCGCCGAACTTGCCGCCAGCTGTCTCGCTCACATTGAGCGTTCCGTCGAGCTGCAGGTTGCCGTTGACGTTGACGAGGTCGTTAAGGGCACCGCCGGCAACACCGGCCTGGCCCAGGTCGTAGTTGAGCACCGCGCCATCGGCCAGGCTCAGACTGCCAACCGTCAGCGTGCCCGCACCGCCATTGCCCGCGGAAAGCACACCGCCCTTGGCAACGTTCACCGCACCCGCGATGCTGCCCGTGCCCGCGAGCGTGGCACCCGACTGCACCAGCACCGCACCCGCACCGGTCGCGCTCCCGCTGGCGTTGTTGGCGCTCAGCGTGCCACCCGTCACCGTCGTGCCACCGGTGTAGCTGTTGGCACCGGTGAGCATCAGCGTTCCGCTGCCCACCTTGACCACCGAACCGCCCGCGCCGCTGATCGTTCCCGATACCGTCGTGCTGGTGTTCAGTCCACCGGTGGTCAGTGCCTTCGCGCCCAGCAGCACGTTGCCCGCGCCATCGAGTGCGCCGACGTTCACGCCCGTGGTCGCCTGGTCGATGCGCAGTTGCGCGCCGGCCTGGTTGAGCACCTTGGCCTTGGTGGCCGAGGCGTCGTCCGCGAAGGCCAGAACGCCGCCCGCGGCATTCGTGATGGTCGACGTTCCCGCGCTTGCCTTGTCCTGGAAGCGAACGGCTCCCTGGTTGCCGATCGCGGTGGTGCCAGCGTCGAAGCCGCCATCCAGTTGCAGCGTGGCACCCGAAGCCACGCTCGCCGCGCCGCTGCCGAGTGAACCGGTCACACCGGTGGCCAGCGTGCCGACGTCGACGAAGGTGCCGCCCGCGTAGTTGTTGGCCGCCCCGAGCCGCAAGGTGCCCGCGCCGATCTTGCGCAGGCTGCCCGCGCCGCTGATCGTGCCGTTCAGCGCGACGGTCTTGTCGATGTCGAGGCTGTTGCTGCCCGCACCCAGGCTCACGGTGCGCGTGCCGGCGGTGTCGCCCGTCACATGCAGCGTGGTGCCTTCGAGCGCGAGCCCGCCCGTGGCCGCGCCGAGATTCGCATCCGATGCGATCTGCAGGATGCCGCCCTTGATGGTGGTTCCGCCCGCATAGCTGTTGCTGCCGCCGAGCACCAGCGTGCCCAGGTCTTCCTTGACCAGTCCGCCCGCGCCCGTCAGCGAGGACGCGATGGTCGCGGTCATGCCCGCACCGGCATTCGTGCCATCGCCCACGCGCACGGTGGTGGCCGCGCCGCCGAGCTCGATCGCATCGCCCTGCAGCCGGTAGCCACTGGTGGCGAACTGCGCGCCGGTGATGCGCACCATGCCGTTGCCATCGTCCACGTCGACGGTGCCCGCGACGCCGCCGAACACCGCGAACTGGTTCTGCGCCCAGGCCGCGTTGATCTTGCCGTCCGCACCGGTCCACCCGTCGCCCGGCACGCCCACGCGCCAGGTGCCCGAGCCACCGGCGATCTGGCCATCGTTGTATTTGCTCGCGTCGCTGCCGTCCCAGAAATTCAGGGACAGGCCCGCGCGATTGACCAGGTTGACCTGCTGGGCCACCGACGTCTGCACCTGCAGGTCGGCCGCCACGCCAGGCGTCGTGCCGATGTCGAGACCGTTGTCGGTCAGGCCACCCGTGTAGTTGATGAGCCGGTAGATGCCCGCGCCAAAGACGCCGCCCTTCGACTGCGCCACATTGAGCGTGCCATCGAGCTGCAGGTTGCCGTTGACGTTGACCAGGTCGTTGAGTGCCCCACCGGCCACGCCCGCCTGGCCCAGGTCGTAGTTCAACACCGCGCCATTGGCGAGACTCAGGCTGCCAACGGTCAGCGTGCCAGCGCCGCCATTGCCGGCCGACAGCACACCACCCTTGGCAATGTTCACCGGGCCCGCGATGCTGCCGGTGCCGGCCAGCGTCGCACCCGATTGCACCTGCACACCGCCCGTGCCCGTCGCGCTGCCGCTCGCATTGTTCGCGGCCAGCGTGCCACCCGTCACCGTGGTGCCGCCGGTGTAGCTGTTCGCGCCGCTCAGCGTGAGCGTGCCGCTGCCCACCTTGACGAGCGAGCCGCCTGCACCGCCGATCGTGCCCGACACGCTCGTGCTCGTATTCAACCCGCCCGTGGTCAGCGCCTTCGCGCCCAGCAGCACGTCGCCCCCGCCGCCGAGCGAACCGATGCTCGCACCGCTGGCGACCTGGTCGATGCGCACCTGCGCGCCTGCCGCATTGCTCACCGTGGCCTTGCCGGCCGAGCCATTGTCCGCGAAGGCCAGCACCGCGCCCGCGGCGTTGGTGATCGTCGACGTGCCCGCGCTCGCGTTGTCCTGGAAGCGCACCGTGCCCTGGTTGCCGATGGCCGCGCCGCTGGTGGCAAAACTGCCACCCAGTTGCAACGTGGCGCCCGAAGCCACGGCGGCAGCACCGCTGCCGATCGCACCGCTCACATCGGTGGTCAAGGTGCCCGCATCGACGAAGGTGCCGCCTGTGTAGCCACTGGCCGCGCCGAGCCGCAAGGTACCCGCGCCGATCTTGCGCAGGCTGCCCGCGCCGCTCACGGTGCCGACGAGCGCCAGCGTGCGAGCGGTGTCGACATCGAAGCGGTTGTCGCCGGCGCCCAGGCTCACGGCACGCGCACTCGAGGTGTCGCTCGTCACGCGCAAGGTGCTGCCTTCGAGCGCGAGACCGCCCGAGGCCGCGCCGAGGTTCGCATCCGAGGCGATCTGCAGGATGCCGCCCTTGATGGTGGTGCCGCCCGCATAGCTGTTTCTGCCGTCGAGCACCAGCGTGCCCAGGTCTTCCTTCACGAGGCCGCCCGCGCCGGTCAGCGAGGACGCAATGGTCGCGGTCATGCCCGCGCCCGCCGCGCTCCCATCGCCGACGCGCACCGTGGTCGCCGCGTTGCCCAACTCGATCGCGTTGCCCTGCACACGGTAACCACCGGTGGCGAACTGCGCACCGGCGATGCGCACCGTGCCGCCGGCGGCGCTGACCGTCACGGTGCCGGCCTTGCCGCCGAACACCGCGAACTGGTCCTGCGCCCAGGCCGCATTGATCTTGCCGTCCGCGCCGGTCCAGCTGTCGCCCGGAATCCCCACGCGCCAGGTGCCGCTGCCCCCCGCGATCTGCGCGTCGTTGTACTTGCTCGCGTCGCTGCCGTCCCAGAAGTTCAGCGACAGGCCCGAGCGATTGACCAGGTTGACCTGCTGCGCCACCGAGGTCTGCACTTGCAGGTCGGTCTTGGCGCCCGGCGCCGTGCCGATGTCCAGGCCGTTGTCGGTCAGCCCGCCCGTGTAGTTGATCAGCCGGTAGATGCCCGCGCCGAACTTGCCGCCGGCCGTCTCGGCCACATTGAGCGTGCCGTCGAGCTGCAGATTGCCGTTGACATTGACGAGGTCGTTGAGCGCGCCGCCGGCCACACCGGCCTGGCCCAGGTCGTAGTTCAACACCGCGCCATCGGCCAGGCTCAGGCCGCCCAGCGTCAGCGTGCCCGCGCCGCCATTGCCCGCCGACAGCACACCGCCCTTGGCGATGCTCACCGCGCCCGCGATGCTGCCGGTGCCCGCGAGCGTCGCACCCGACTGCACCTGCACGGCGCCCGTGCCGGTCGCGCTGCCGCTCGCGTTGTTCGCGGCCAGCGTGCCGCCCGTCACCGTGGTGCCGCCGGTGTAGCTGTTGGAGCCCGTGAGCGTCAGCGTGCCGCTGCCCACCTTGACCACCGAGCCACCCGCGCCGCTGACCGTGCCCGACACCGTCGTGCTCGTGTTCAGCCCGCCCGTGGTCAGCACCTTCGCGCCCAGCAGCACATTGCCCGCGCCGCCGAGCGCACCGACGTTCACGCCGGTCGTCGACTGGTCGATGCGCACCTGCGCGCCGGCCGCGTTGCTCACCGAGGCCTTGCTGGCCGACGCGGCATCCGCGAAGACCAGCACGCCGCCGGTGACATTGGTGATGGCCGACGTACCCGCGCTCGCGGTGTCCTGGAAGCGCATCGTGCCCTGGTTGCCGATGGCCGCGCCGCCGGCGGCAAAACCGCCACCCAGTTGCAAGGTCGCACCCGCAGCCACGCTCGCCGCGCCGCTGCCGAGCGCCCCGGTCACGTCGGTGGCCAGGGTGCCCGCATCGACGAAGGTGCCGCCGGCATACGCATTGGCCGCGCCGAGCCGCAAGGTGCCCGCGCCGATCTTGCGCAGGCTGCCCGCTCCGCTCACGGCACCGTTCAATGCCAGCGTGCGCGCCGCGTCGACGTCGAGGCGGTTGTTGCCCGCGCCCAGGCTCACGGCGCGCGCGCTGGCGATATCGCCCGTCGCATGCAGCGTCGCGCCCGCGAGCGCGAGGCCACCCGCGGCCGCGCCGAGGTTGGCGTCCGAAGCGATCTGCAGGATGCCGCCCTTGACCGTGGTGCCGCCTGCATAGCTGTTGACGCCGCCGAGCACCAGCGTGCCCAGGTCGTCCTTCACCAGGCCGCCGGTGCCCGTGATCGCCGCGTCGATGGTCGCGCTCATGCCCGCGCCCGCGGCGGTGCCATCGCCGACGCGGATGACCGAGCCCGCCGTGTTCATCGTGAGCGCATCGCCGCCGATGGTGTAGCCGTCGACCGCGAACTGCGCGCCGCCCAGGCGCACCGCGCCGCCCACGCCCTTGTTGTCGACCGTGACGGTGCCGGCCTTGCCGCTGAAGATCGCGAAGCCGTCCTGCACCCAGGTGCCATTGGCCAGGCCATTGGCATCGGTCCAGTTGTCGCCCGGGCCGCCCGCGCGCCAGGTGCCGCTGCCGCCGGCGATCTTGCCGTCGTTGACGTTGGCGGCGTTGCCGCCGTCCCAGAGGTTGAGCACCAGCCCGTCGGTGTTCAGCAGGTTGACCTGGTTGGCCACCGAGGTCTGCAACCAGAGCTTGCTCGCATCGGTGGGTGCCGTGCCGATCAACAGGCCGTTGTCGGTCAGCGTGCCGGTGTAGTTGATGAGGCGGTAGAGACCCGCGCCGAACTTGCCGCCGGCCGTCTCGCTCACGTTGAGCGTGCCGTCGAGCCGCAGGTTGCCGTTGACGTTGATCAGGTCGTTGAGCGAGCCGCCGGTCACGCCGGCCTGGCCCAGCTGGTAGTTCAGCACCGAACCCGCATTGAGGGCCAGGCCGCCCACGGTCAGCGTGCCCGCGCCGTTGCCGGGGTTCACCGCGCCGCCGTTCGCCACGGTGACCGTGCCGGCGATGGTGCCCGTGCCGGCCAGCGTCGCGCCCGACTGCACCTGCACCGCGCCCGTGCCGGTGGCGCTGCCGCTCTTGTTGGTCACGCTCAGCGTGCCCGCGGCCACCGTCGTGCCGCCGGTGTAGGTGTTGACGCCGCTCAGCGTGAGCGTGCCGGCGCCGACCTTGACGATCGAGCCGCCGGTGCCAGAGCCTGGCTGCGCGAAGACGCTGCCCTTGTCGCTGACGACACCCGACAGCGTGTCGTTGCCGCCGAAGCCGCCCACCGTGAGGCGCGTGGCGCCGAGCACCACCGCGCCCGAGCCCGAGAGCGAGCCGAGTTCGACGCCGGTCTTGGCGGTCGAGCCCGAGACATCGACCGTGCCCGTCGACTTGACGACGGTGCTCGTGGTGCCGGTCGCAGTGCCGGCGAACTGCAGCATGCCGCCCTGGTTGTCGATCGCCGCCTTGGCCGCCGAGGACGCGCCGATGAAGGACAGCAGGCTGTTGGCGCCGTTGGTGATCGTCGCGCTGCCCGCGCTCGACTTCGCCGCGAAGACGACCGCCGCGCCCTTGTTGTTGATGGTGGCATTGGCGCCGACGGCGCCGTCGAGGAACTGCAGCGAGTTCCGGTCCGGGTCCTGCCAGCCCGCGCCGAACAGCGCGATCTTCGCCGCGGCGGCGGTCGCGTTCTGCGCGAAGGCCAGCGTGTTGTTGCCGGAGACGCCGGCCGTGCCGACGATGTAGTTGTTGGAGCCGGCGCCGCCGCCGGTGGAGAAGACCAGCGAGGTGTCGCTGTCGACCTGCCGCACGTCGCCGCTGCCCAGCGCGCCGGCGGCAAAGGCCGTGATGCTGGCGCCGCCGCGCAGCGAGGTGCCGCCCGCGAAGCTGTTGGCCTTGGAGAGCAGCAGCGTGCCACCCTTGCCGGTGACGGTGAGCGCGCCCTTGCCGCTGAGCACGCCATCGACCTCGTAGGCGTTGTTCGCCAGGTCCAGCGTGCCGCCGCCCGTGCCGAGCGCGATATCGCGCGCGGTGCCCAGCGGACCCGAGCCCGCGGCGATGGCCAGCGTGCCGCCGTCGAGCGCGAGATCGCCGGCCGCGGCACCGAGGTTGGCATCGGAGGAGATCCGCAGCACGCCGGCCTTCACCGTGGTGCCGCCCGTGTAGCTGTTCTTGCCGCTGAGCACCAGCGTGCCGCCGTCGTCCTTCACCAAGCCGCCGGCACCGCCGATCGCGGCGGCGATGGTGGCGCTCATGCCCGTGCTCGCCGCGGTGCCGTCGCCCACGCGCACCACGGTGGCGGGCGCATCGATGGCGAGCGCGCTGCCGTTCACCGTGTAGCCGCTGACCGCGAACTGCGCGCCGCCCATGCGCACCGCGCCGCCCGGGCCGGTGTTGTCGACCGTGACGGTGCCGGGCGCACCCGCGAAGATCGCGAAGCCGCCCTGCTGCCAGCTCGCATTGAGCTTGCCGTCGACGCCGGTCCAGTTGGTCGACGGGCCGCCCGCGCGCCAGGTGCCGCTGCCGCCGCTGACCTTGCCGTCGTTGATGTTGGCGCTGCCCGCGCCGTCCCACATGTTGAGCGCGAGGCCGCTGGCGTTCAGCAGGTTGACCTGGTTCGCGATCGAGGTCTGCACCTGCAGGTTGGCGGCGCTCGTGGGCGCGGTGCCGATGTCCAGGCCGTTGTCGGTCAGCGTGCCGGTGTAGTTGATGAGGCGGTACAGTCCCGCGCCGAACTTGCCGCCGGCCGTCTGCGCCACGTTGAGCGTGCCGTCGAGCTGCAGGTTGCCGTTGACGTTGATCAGGTCGTTGAGCGATCCTCCCGCCACGCCGGCCTGGCCCAGGTCGTAGTCGAGCACCGCGCCGCTGGCCAGGTTCAAGCCGCCGAGCGTCAGCGTGCCGGCGCCCCCATTGCCGGCCGACAGCACGCCGCCATTGGCCACGCTCACCGTGCCCGCGATGCTGCCGGTGCCCGCGAGCGTCGCGCCCGACTGCACCTGCACCGCGCCCGTGCCGGTGGCGCTGCCGCTCGCGTTGTTCGCGGCCAGCGTGCCGGCCGCCACCGTGGTGCCGCCGGTGTAGGTGTTCGCGCCCGTCAGCGCGAGCGTGCCCGTGCCCACCTTGACCACCGCGCCGCCCGTGCCCGCGCCCGGCTGCGCGAAGGCGCTGCCCTTGTCGCTCACGATGCCCGAGATCGTGCCGCTGGCATTCAGGCCACCCAGCGTGAGCCGCGTGGCGCCCAGCACCACGTTGCCCGCGCCCGAGAGCGCGCCGAGCGAGAGGCCGGTCTTGGCGGTCACGCCCGAGACGTCGACCACGCCGCCCGCGGCATTGGTCAGCGTCGCGTTCGCGCCCGTCGAACTCTCGGCGAAGTAGACCGTGCCGCCCTTCGCGTTGGCGATCTTCGCGCTGCCGGCCGTGGCGGTATCGGCGAAGCTCACGAGGCTGTTGGCGCCGTTCGAGATCGTGGCGCTGCCCGCGCTCGCGCTCTGCTGGAAGGAGACCGCGCCGCCCAGGTTGCCGATGGTGGAGGTGCCGGCATTGGAGGTGTCGCCGAACTGCACGGTGTTCGCCGTGGCCGATTGGCCGCCGCTGCCGTTCACGTCGATGTCCGCGCTGCCGGCCGTCGCGTTCTGCGCGAAGACCAGTCGGTTGTCGCTGTCGGACGTGCCCGCGCGCCCGACGGTGTAGCTGTTGGCGCCGGCGCTGGCCGCGTTGAACAGCGTCACCCGCGAGCCGCTGCCCTGTTGCCGCACCGGGCCGCTGCCGAAGGCGCCACTCACGCCGGCGGTCACGCCCGCGGCGCCCTGCACCACGGTGCCGCCCTTGTAACTGCTGGCCACCGCCAAGTTCAGCACGCCACCCTTGCCGGTGACGCTCAGCGCGCCATTGCCACTGATGGCACCGCCGAAGCCCCAGGTCGAATTGCCCAGGTCGATGCTGCCGCCACCCGCGCCCAGCGCCAGCGCGCGCGCGCTGGCGAGCGACCCGCTGCCGGTCGCGATGCGCAGCGTGCCGCCGTCGAGCGCCAGGCCCTTGCCGGCCGCGCCGAGGTTATTGTCGGCCGAGAACTGCAGGATGCCGCCCTTGACCGTGGTGCCGCCCGTGTAGCTGTTCTTGCCGCTGACGATCAGCACGCCGCCGTCGTCCTTGACCAGCCCGCCGGTGCCGCCGATCGCGGCCGCGATGGTCGCGGTCATGCCCGCGCTCGCGGCCGTGCCGTCGCCCACGCGCACCACGGTGTTCGCCGCGTTGATGGTGAGCGGGTCGCCGTTGATCGTGTAGCCGTCGACCGCGAACTGCGCGCCGCCGATGCGCACCGCGCCGCCCGCGCCGTTGTTGGCGACCGTGACGGTGCCGGCCTTGCCGCTGAACACCGCGAAGCCGTCCTGCACCCAGGTGCCGTTGGCCAGGCCGTTGGCATCGGTCCAGTTGTCGCCGGGCGAACCGGCGCGCCAGGTACCGCTTCCGCCCTCGACCTGGCCGTTGTTGAAGGCCGCGGCATTGCTGCCGTCCCACAGGTTGAGCGTGAGGCCGCCGGTATTGACCAGGTTGACCTGGTTGGCCGTATTCGTCTGCAGCGTGAGGTAGCTCAGCGGGGTCGGCGCGCTGCCGATCGTCATCGCATTGGCGGTGAGCGTGCCCGTGTAGTTGATGAGCCGGTAGATGCCGGCGCTGAAACTGCCGCCGGCCGACTGGGCGAGGTTGAGGGTACCCGCCAGCGAGAGATTGCCGTTGACGGTCAGCAGGTCGTTGTAGGCCCCACCGACCACGCCCGCCTTGCCGAGTTGCATCTCGAGCGTCGAGCCCGCGGCGAGCGTGAGCGCGCCGGTGGTCAGCGCGCCCACGCCGCCGTTGCCGACCGACAGGCGCGCACCGAGCGCCACGTTCACGGGACCGGCGATCGCGCCGCTGCCCATGAGCGTTGCGCCCGTCTGCACCTGCACCGCGCCCGTGCCCGTGGCGCTGCCGCTCGCGTTGTTGATGCTCAAGGTGCCCGCGGTCACCGTGGTGCCGCCGGTGTAGGTGCTCGCGCCGCCCAGCGTGAGCGTGGCGGCGCCCTGCTTCACGATGCTGCCGTCGCCCGAGATCTGGCCGTTGAGCGTCAGGGTCGGACCGGAGATCGCCAGCGAGTTCGACTTGCCGATGGCGAAGGCATTGCCCAGCGTCAGCGCCGCGTTGCCCGACAGCGCCGTGTCGCCCTCGATCGACACCGCCCCCGTACCCAGCGCGGTGTTGCTGCCGAGCACGACCGTGTTGTTCGCGAAGCGCGTGCCGCCCGCATAGCTGTTCGCGCCAAGCAGCGAGACCTTGCCGCCGATGCCGCGCAGGTCGAGCGAACCCGCGCCCGACACCGTGCCGTTGAAGCTCACCGCGCCCGGCGTCTGCACGCTGAGCACGCCGGCACCGGTGCTGGTGCTCAGGCCGACCGCGTTGAGCGCGAGCGCGCCCGGACTCATGAGCGTGACGGCTCCGCCGATGTCGAGCGCGGCACCGCCGATCGCCTTCGCGCTCGCGGCCAGCAGCGAGCCGGCGTTGGCCGTGAAGCTGCCGGTGAAGGCGCTGTTGTTGCCGCTCAGCGTCAGCGTGCCGCTGCCGCTCTTGATCAGCGCTCCGCCGCCGCTGAAGTCGCTGGCGATCGTGGTGCTGGTGCCGTCGGCCATGCGCAGCGAAGAGCCCGCGGCGAGCGCGATCTTGCTGCCCGCCACGCCCGAGAGGTTGCCCACGGCGGCGTTGCCCGAATCGGTGTGCAGCAGCGTGCCCGCGGCGGCCAGGCTCAGCGCGGTGCCGGCGCCGAAGGTGCCGCCCGAGGCGAAGCCCAGCGCGCCCGCGTTGACCGTCGCGGTGCGCGGTGCCATCGAGCGGTTGATCACCCAGTCGCCGCTGTCCTCCTTGAACAGGTCGCCGCCGAAGGTGGTGGTGCCCGTGGCCGCCTGCGAATAGATCTGCGTGCCCGCGCCCGTCAGCGTCAGCGTCGATCCGGTCTTGGAGCCGATGCTGAGGTCGCCCACGATCCGGCTGCCCACGCGCAAGGTGACACGCTGCACCAGCCCGCCGTCGAAGATGGCGCTGCCTTGCAGCAGGCCGCCGTTGTCGAGCGTGAGCGAGGTCGCTTGGCCGTAGATGCTGGCGGCGGCACCCGAGATGGTGGAGCCCAGCGTATTGGTGATGCTCGCGCTGCCGCCGCCGAAACCCAGCCCGAGGTAGTTGCCCGTGCTGGTGATGCGGCTGTTGCCGGTGTTGACGATGGTGCCGCCGCCGTAGATCAGCGCGCCCGCGAGGCCCTCGATGATGCCGCCGTTCGAATTGGTCAGCGTGACCGGCCCGCCCGTCACCTGGATCGCGCGATCGGTGCTGCGGATGATGCCGCCGTTGTTGTTGATCACCGCGTTGCCGCCGAGCACCACGCCCGACGTGCCGCTGATGGTGCCGGTGTTGTTGACCGTGATGTTGGCGCCCGTGTAGATGCCCCAGGTGCCGTCGCCGAGCTTGGCGATCTCGCCGCTGTTGTTGATCGTGCCGCCGTTCGAAACGCCGACCCAGCCCGGCGTGGTACCCGTGCAGGTGAGCACGTTGCCCGCGAGCGTGCAGACCGCCGAAGCCGTTCCGCTCAACAGGAAGAGCGGCACGCCGAGCAGCGGCGCCACCAGGCTCGCGCCGCTCAACGCGCGCCGGCCACCGCTGCGCTTGCCGCGCGCGCGCGCCGTCTCGCAGACGGCCACCCAGGCTCCGAGCGCTGCGTTCCAGATGGTTTTGTAGACGACGTTCATCGGCGGTTCTCCATGGGCCGCGCATGCAAGGCGTCGCGGCGGAAATCGGGTCGGGCGCGGCAGGCGATGCATGAGGAAGCGGGCACGGTCGATGCAGCCGACGACCGCGGGTCGATGGCTGGCGTGCTGCTTTTCATGGGGTCTCCTCCTGCCATGCAAGCGCGAATGCGCATGGCGCGTGCGGCATCACTGCGTTGCCGCTTGGAGGGAAATTCTCAAAGGCCGGTGTCCGATTTGCACCTTACTTTTTCTTGCAACGGACACCCCAAACACCCCCGGGAAACCGTGGTTCCGGGAGCAAAGGAATGCATTGGTTCTCGCATCGCGCGTGGCCGTGCGCGCGCTGCTCAAGGCTCGATGCGCGCGTCCCCCTGGAAGCTGTAGCCCTCGCCGCGCACCGCGACGATCGGCAGCTTCTCGCCGCAGGCCTGCTCGGCCTTGCGGCGCAGCCGCGAGACCGTGACATCGAGGTTGCGCTCGTAAGCTTCGAGCCCGGGGCGCCCCATCGCCGCGAGCAGCGTGCCGCGGTCCACCACTTCGCGCGGCTGCTCGATCAGGCATTGCAGAAGCCGTGCTTCCGCGTTCGACAGCTGCACGCGCTCGCCGGCCGGCGACAGCAGCAGCCAGGTGGTGTAGTGATAGCGCCAGGGCACGTGCGCGGCGAGCTCGCCGGCCTGCGCGGCACTGGGCTCGCGCGCGCCCTGCCCCGGCGTCTCCTGGCTGCGTTGCAGCAGGTTGTGCAGCACCATCTCGAGCTCGCGCAGGTTCACCGGCTTCACGAGGTAGTAGTCGGCGCCCAGACCCAGACCATGCAGCCGGTCGTTGAGCATGCCGCGCGCGGTCAGCATCACGATGCGCATGGCGCTGCGCGAGCGCAGGCGCGCCAGCACGCTGAAGCCGTCCTCGCCCGGCAGGTTGACGTCGCACACCACGGCATCGAAGTCCTGCCGCTCGAGCTCCGCGTCGAGCTTCTCGGCGCTCTCCACGCCGTACGCCAGCATGCCCACGCCGCGCAGGTAGCGCAGCACCGTGTCGCGCAGGTCGTCGTCGTCCTCGATGACCAGGACGCGGGTCGCGGCGCTCACCGGCGGCCTCCGTGCACGGCCATCGGCAGCGCGACCGCGTCGCGCGCTGGCGCCGGCTCGGCGCTGCCGAGCAGCGGCAGCGTCAGCGTCAGCACGGCCCCCTCGCTGGCGCCGTTGGCGGCGACCACGCTGCCGCCATGGACCGTGGCGATGCGGTGCACCATGTGCAGGCCCAGCCCGATGCCCGGGATGCGCCGCACGCCGGCCGCGCGGTAGAAGCGCTCGAACACATGCGTCAGGTCCTGCGGCATGAAGCCCGGGCCTTCGTCGCACACCTGGATGCAGACGCCCGGTATCGCATCGCCTTCGGGAAAGCCGTCGGCACGGCAGCGGCGGATGCCGGCGCGCACGCGCACCGGCGAATGCGGCGGCGCGTACTTGATGGCATTGGTCAGCAGGTTGTCCATCGCGATGTGCATCAGCGTCTCGTCCGCCAGCACCGGCAGCTCGCGCGCATCGAGCTGCAGCGAGATGCGCCCGCCGGCCATGCCCTCGTTGTGCTCCTCGATCTTCTCGCGCAGGAACACCGCGAGCTCGAGCGGCGCCAGGTGCAGGTTGTTGCTCGAGGCATCGAGCCATTCGTCGGCCAGCAGGGTGTCGACCAGGTCGCGCATGCGAAAGACCGTGCGGCCGATCTTCTCGGCTTCCCTCTTGACCTCCTCGCGCGCCAGGCCGAGCCGGTCGTCCGAGAGGATCTGCGCCGAGCCGCCGATCGTGCCGAGCGGCGTGCGGAACTCGTGCGACACCATGGCCAGCAGGCCGCGCTGCTCGCGCAGCGCCAGCGCCAGCTGGTCGTGGGTGCGATGGTGCTGGGCGATCTCCTGGCGCAGGTCGTGGGTGCGCTCGTTCACGCGCCGCGCCAGGCGCGCGCGGTGCCGCAGCGACAGCGAGAGCGCCCGCCGCTCGCGCTGGCGCACGCGCCAGCCCAGCGCGAAGAAGAAGGCCATGATGTGGAGGATGCTGCCGATCGCGTAGCTGGACTGGGTGACCAGCGTGTAGGGCAGCCACTGCAGGTTCTTGGCGAAGTGCATCGCGCCCATCATCAGGTAGACCGCATAGCCGATCAGTCCCGGCCAGGCCTGGAGGTTGCGGCGCAGCGCCACCGCGCACATCGGCACGATGCAGACGGCGAACAGCACCCAGGCCATGTTCAGCGGCCGCGCGACACGGCCGTAGCCGCCGGCGATGGCGATCGCGCAGCCTGCGAGGCACAGCAAGGTCATGACCTGGAACACGCGATTCATGCGCGGGAACTGCCGGTCCATGTCCAGCAGCACGCGGGCGAACGCGAAGGCGGCGGCCGTGTGCAGGCAGACCGCGAAGTTGTGCAGGCGGACGGCCGCCCGCGGGTCGTCCTGCAGCCACAGCGCCGCCGGCAGGCCCTCCGAGCTCGCGAACAACAGCGCCAGCGTGAACAGGTAGCCGGCATAGGCGAGGAAGCGCCGGTCGGGCAGCGCGATGCCCATCATCAGGCTGACCACCGCCATCAGCAGGGCCATGCCGGTGACCGCCGCATCGACGTAGTTGAGCTCCTGCTGCACCACGGCCTGCTCGCGCAGCGGCGACACCCCGCCCGCGAGGCTCAGCGAACGGTCGCCCGCGAGGCGCACCCAGACCCAGCGCGGCTCGGTGTCGCGCAGCTCGGGCAGCCGCGTCGCGGGGATCGACCAGGGCAGCTCGCGCTGCGAGCCGGCACGCATCCCGCCGAGTTCGCGGTGGACGAAGCCGCCGCCCGCGCCGCTTTCGGCATCGGGCCACCACACGTCGATGTAGTCCGCGTAGGGTGCGTTGAGCCGCAGCCACCAGCCGCCCTCGAGCGGACGCGCCACCTCCTCGGGCGAGGCCTGGATCCGGAAGCGCACCCACCACGCGCCCCGGGCGTAGCCGCCGTTGAAGACATTCGCGAGCGTCTCGAACTGCTGCTGATAGGGCGGCGCGGCGACCTGTTCGCGCGTGAGCAGGCCGGTCTTGTCGTGGAAGGCCTCCAGATGCCCGATGAAATTGCGCTCGCGGATGCTCAATGCGGTGTCGAGCCGCAGCGGCTCCACCTGCGCATGGCTTGGCAATGCCAGGCAGGCCAGCAGCAAGAGGGCGAGCCATGTCCCGAGATGCTTCAGGCGTGGGGCAATGAACAAAGTGGCCGTCCGGGTCCTCGAATTCATGCAGGGGGCTTCGCGAGAATGGATGTGCTCGTCCGTGGGTGCTGCGTCTACCGATATCCGTGGCACCCGCTCGCCGCCCTCGGGATCGCGCGACCTGGGTGCCGTCGCCGCGCCGGATTCTGGGGCGCGGGTCCCGAGTTTGCACCTTACTTTTTCTTTCATGCGCCCGATCGCGGGCACTGACAGCATTCCGACAGCCGGCCCCAGGCACCATGCGGCCTTCTGGAAAAACACGGAGACAAGACCGATGCGCCTCGACCTTCCCCAACACCTGGGTTCGCCCACCCGCCGCCAATGGCTGCAATCGGGCAGCGCGCTCGCTCTCGGCGGCCTGCTGCCGGGCTTCGCGGGCCTCGCCCGCGCCGACGACACCTGGCCCAACAAGGCCGTGCGCTTCGTCGTGCCCTTCGCGCCGGGCGGCAGCTCGGAGATCGTGGCGCGCTCGACCGCGGTCGAGCTGTCGCGCACGCTGGGCCAGAACGTGTTCGTCGACAACAAGCCCGGCGCGGCCGGCAACATCGCCATGAGCGAGGTGGCGCGCAGCACCGACCAGCACACGCTGATCCTCGGCCACATCGGCACGCTGGCGGTCAACCCGTACATCTTCGCCAAGCTGCCCTACGACGCGAACAAGGACTTCAAGCCCGTGAGCCTGCTGGCCAAGGTGCCCAGCCTCTACGTGGTGCACCCCGACGTGCCCGCGAAGAACCTCAAGGAGTTCATCGCCTATGCCAAGAGCAAGCCCGGCAAGCTCAGCTACGGCTCGGCCGGCAACGGCAGCGCGGGCCACCTCGCCTTCGAGTACCTGAAGATGACTTCCGAGGTCTTCATGCTGCACGTGCCCTACCGCGGCACCGGCCCGATGGTGACCGACCTGCTCTCGGGCCGGCTCGATGCCTCGGCCATCGGCGCGGCGGCGGTCATCCCCTTCATCAAGGCCGGCAAGGTGCGCTGCATCGCCACCGGCTCGGCCAAGCGGCTGGCCCAGCTGCCCGACGTGCCGACCGTGGCCGAGCAGGGCTTCCCGGGCTTCGAGATGACGCAGTGGTACGGCATGCTCGCGCCGGCCGGCATCACGCCGGCCCAGCTCGCCAAGCTCTCGGCCGAAACCATGAACGCCGTGAAGGCGCCCGAGTCGATGCGCCGCCTGACCGGCGACGCGGCCGAGGCCGTCGGCGGCACGCCCGAGCAGTTCGCGCAGTTCATCGCGAGCGAGCAGGCGCGCTGGCAGAAGGTGATCGCGCGGGCGGGTATCAAGCCCGACTGAAAACGGGGGCGGGAGCGGGCAGCCGAACGCAGAAGAAATACAAAAGTTGCGCGGAAGTCGCGGAAGAATCCAGAAGATATTTTTTTCTGCGTCTTCTGCGAAACCTTCGCGACTTCTGCGTTCGGCTGTCCGCCCCCGCTTTCCGGCTCTAGGATCACGCCCATGCGCATCCTGCTGGCCGAAGACGAACACACCCTGGGCACCTGGCTCAGCAAGGCGCTCGAGCATGCGGGCATTCAGGTCGAGTGGGTGGACGACGGCCGGCTGGCCGACCGCGCGCTGCAGCAGCGCGACCACGATGCGCTGGTGCTCGACCTCGGGCTGCCCGGGCTCGACGGCCATGCGGTGCTGCAGCGGCTGCGCGAGCGCGACCAGCGGCTGCCCGCGCTGATCCTCACGGCGCGCGACTCGCTCGACGAGCGCGTGAGCGCGCTCAATGCCGGCGCCGACGACTTCCTCGCCAAGCCCTTCGCGCTGGCCGAGCTCGAGGCGCGGCTGCATGCGCTGGTGCGCCGCGCGCGCGGCGTCGAGCATCCGCGGCTGGCCTGCGGGCCGCTGGTGTACGACGGCGCGCGGCGCCAGTTCGCGCTGGCCGGCGAGGCGCTCGCGCTGTCGCCACGCGAGCTCGCGGTGCTGCGCGTGCTGGTGCAGCGCAGCGGCGAGCCGCTGTCGAAGCAGCAGATCCTCGAGCGCGTGTTCTCCGACGACGAGGAGGTGCATCCCGAGGCCGTCGAGGTGCTGGTCTACCGGTTGCGCAAGCGCCTGGACGGCCGCGGCGTGCGCATCGTCACGCTGCGCGGCCTGGGCTACGTGCTCGAGGCGGACTGAGAACGTGTTCAGGGCGCGTCCCTCGATCGGCTGGCTGCGCCGCGCGAGCCTGTGGCAGCGGCTCGCGCTGCTGCTGCTGCCCGCGCTGGTCGCCGTCATCGGCATCGAGCTGTGGCGCACGCGGCACGACGCGCTCGAATCGGCCAACGCGGCCTACGACCGCTCGCTGCTCGGCGCGCTCAAGTCCATCGACGCCAACATCTCGACCGCCTCGGGCGGGCTCTCGGTCGAGCTGCCCTACACCATGTTCGAGTTCTTCGAGCTCACGGCCAGCGGCCAGGTGTTCTTTCGCGTCGCCACTTCCGACGGACTGGTCGAGCTCGGCAGCGCCGACCTGCCCGCGCCGCCCGCCTCGCTCGCGCTCGGCGTGCCGGCCTTCTACGACGCCGAGTACTTCGGCGAGGCCGTGCGGCTCGCGGCCTACCGGCGCGAGCTCGACCGCGCGCCCGCGGGCAGCGCCGGGCGCAGCGTGCTGATCCAGGTCGGCGAAAGCACGCGCTCGCGCCAGGCATTCAGCGCGCGCTTCGTGCGCAGCGCCGCACTGCGCGATGCGCTGGTGCTCGCGCTGCTGGTGTTCGGCACCGGCGCCGCGCTGGCGGCGGCGCTGCGGCCGCTGTCGCGCCTCGCGCGCGAGGTCGAGGCGCGCAAGCCCGACGACCTCACGCGCATCGCCGACGCCGACCTGCCCGCCGACGTGCGGCCGCTGGTGGCCGCGGTCAACCGCCAGATGTCGCGCACGCAGGACCTGGTGGCGCAGCAGCGGCAGTTCCTCGACGATGCCTCGCACCAGCTGCGCACCCACCTCACCACCTTGCAGATGCAGGCCGACTACGCGCAGCGCCAGCACGATCCGCTGCAGGTGCGCGCCGCGCTCGACGCGCTCGGCACCGAGATCGGCCGCGCCACGCGCAGCGCGCAGCAGTTGCTGGCGTTGGGCCGCAGCGACACCGTGGCCGTGGCGCCGGCGGCGTTCGAACTCGCCGGCCTGCTGCGCGAGGTGGCCGTCGACCTGCTGCCGCAGGCGCGCGCCAAGCGCATCGACCTCGGCATCCAGGCGCCCGACGAAACCGCGGAGCATGCGCACCTCGCCATCGCCGACCGTGCGCTGCTGCGCGAGGCGCTCACCAACCTCGTCGCCAACGCGATCGCCTACACGCCGGCCGAAGGCACCATCACCGTGTTCGCGGCCGGCGACGCGGCCGGCTGGAGCCTCAATGTCGAGGACGACGGCCCCGGTCTCGGCGAGGAGGAACGCGCCCAGCTCGGCCAGCGCTTCCGGCGCGGCGCGCGAGCGGGCAAGGGCGGCTTCGGGCTCGGCCTGGCCATCGCACGCTCGATCGCGCAGCGCCATGGCGGCGAGCTGCGGCTCGAGGCGCGCGAGAGCGGCAGCGGGCTGCATGCCATCATCTGGTGGCCGAAGCCGGGCACGGCCTGAGCGCCTTCGCGCCTCGTTTCGCGGCCAGAATCCCCGCCATGCCGATCCGCATCGATCACCCTCGACGCCACGCTCTGCGCGCGCTCTCGGCGCTGCTGCTGCCCGGCGGCGCGATGCGCGCCTTCGCGGCGCCGCAACTCGATCCGGCCGATCCGTCGCAGGCCGCGGCCGAATGCATCATCCCCGCCAAGGCCGGCGGCGGCTTCGCCCTCACCTGCGCGCTCGCGCGCGACGCGCTGCAGGCCGTGCGCCCCGCGCGCGCGCCGCTCGCTCAGCGCTTCCTGCCGGGCGGCATCGGCGCCCTTGCCTTCGACCGCATCGCCACCGGCCGCCTCGGCGGTCCCGGCACGCTGGTCGCGTTCTCGAGCGGCTCGCTGCTCAACCTCGCGCAGGGCCGCTTCGGCCCGCATCCGACCAGCGCCGTGCGCTGGGTCGCCGCGCTCGGCACCGACTACGGCGTGGTCGTGGTGCACCGCGACTCGCCCTGGCGCAGCCTGCGCGAGCTGATGGCCGCGCTGCGCCAGTCGCCGTCGCGCATCGTGTTCGGCGCCGGCGGTACCGTCGGCAGCCAGGACTGGGTGAAGGCCGCGCTGCTGGTGCGCGCCGCCGGCGGCGACCACCGCGCGATGCGCTTCGTCTCCTTCGAAGGCGGCGGCGATGCGCTCGGCGCGCTGCAGGGCCGGCATGTCGACGTGTTCGCGGGCGACGCCGCCGAGGCGCTGCAGGCCATGGCCGGCGGCACCGCCGTGCGCCTGCTCGCGGTGCTGTCGGAAGCGCGGCTCGGCGGCGCGCTCGCGGGCGTGCCGACCGCGCGCGAACAGGGCGTGGACCTCGTGTGGCCCACCGTGCGCGGCCTCTACATCAGCGCCGACGTGCCCGACGCCGCGCTGCGCGCCTGGACCACCGCTTTCGAGGAGGCCATGGCCGCGCCCGGCTATGCTGCGCTGCGCGAGCGGCATGGGCTCTATCCCTTCGCGCTCACGGGGGCCGCGCTCGATGCCTATGTGCGGGAACGCATCCAGGCGTATCGGCAGCAGGCGGAAGCACTGGGGCTGCGGCGGTGGAATCCTTGAGACGGATCGCCAACGGCAACGGCGACACGAGATGAAGCGCTACTTTCATTCGAAGCTCGACGCGGCCTTGCAGCTGCTCGAAACCCTCATCGGCTTCGGCCTGGTGTCCGGCGCCGCGGTGGCCGCGGCGCTGGGGCAATTCATTCTCGGCGGAATCCTGGCGGCGCTGGCGATCGGGGTGTTCCTGCGCTTCAAGCGGGGACGGGTGCGCAAGTAGATGCATCGGCCCCTGTTTTCCCGGCCAGGTCTCGCGGCGAATCGGTCGATGCCGTATCGCATCGCGGCCGCCCTGAGCCTCGTCCTGCTGCATTCGATGTCCGTCGCCGCGCCACGCCTGTTCGACGTTCCGCTGGCAGCCGTCACGCCGGCCCTGCTGGCCGAAGCCGCCAATCACTATGTGGCGCTGGGCGAAACGGAAGCCATGAAGGAACTTGGAGAACTGGCCCGGTCGAGTTCCCCACTCGCTCGCGGTTTTTTCGATGGCAACGACATCCGGATCGGCTGGTTGTGCCGGATTCTTTTCGAACCCGGTCGCGGTTCTCCGTCCTCGAGGCCACCCGGATTCGGTGGATTGACCGATTTTCCCGAGCGGAACATGCGCCCCGGCCACTGGCCGCTCTTTCCGCTGGCGCGCTCCGGCACGAGCCATTTCGTCCTCGGCCACTCCTACCTGATCGGAGGCCTGCCGGAATTCGCATCCCAGTACCTCGACTACTCGCGGCAGCATGGCACTTTCAGACAGAGGCCCTTGCCCGTTCCCACGCGCGAACAGGCCATCAAGGATGCCTTGGCGCTGCGCGCTTCCACGGAATGGCAATCCCTGCGATGGAAGGACAGCGGCGAAGGATGGTCCTACACGCTCAGCGAAACCAGCGCATGGCACGCCGTGCTGGATCAGGCGATCGCCATCGAGGAACAGCCGCGCGCACCTGCAACACGGCGACCCTGAACAGCCGACGGCTTTGCCATGCTCGACACACTGATCTTTCTCGCCGGACTCCTGAACGCCGCCAGCCTCTGGCGTTCCTGCGTCTGCCTGCTCCCGGGCTTCGCGCTGGGCGCCTGGCTCTGGCAGATCGATGACGTCCCGTTCGGCCCCGGATGGCTCTGGGCCGTCCTGGCCGTGCTGTCGAGTGCCGCACTGGGCATCGCCTGGGAGCTCCGCGCCACGCACCGAGCCCGGAGAATGCAGCGTCCCCGGCCGGTTCCAGAATGATCGGCGGACCCAAGCACATGCTCGAAGCCCTGATCTCCCCCACCTCCTGCGTCGGCGCAGCGGCAGGCCTGCTCGTCGGCCTCGCGGTCCACTGGTTCGCACCGGCCGACATCGACACCGTGCAGCTCGGTGCCTGGCTCGTGGGCATCGGCTGGTCCGCGGGCCTGGCGTGGGACCTCATGCACACGCACCGGCCGAAGTAGCACGACACACACATCCCAAAGAGACCACCGCATTGAACCCCGCAGACCTGGAGCACTACCTCCACGACCACATCCCCCTCTCGAAGGCCATGGCCGTGTCCGTCGCCTCGGTGGCGCCGCATGAAGTGGTGCTGCGCGCACCGCTCGCGCCCAACATCAACCACCGCGACACCGTGTTCGGCGGCAGCGCCTCGGCGGTCGCGATCCTCGCGGCCTGGTCGCTGCTCAACACGCGGCTGACGGCCGAGGGCCTGGCCAGTCGGCTCGTGATCCAGCGCAACACCATGGCCTACGAGCTGCCGATCGAGGGCGACTTCATCGCGCGCTCGGCCTTCGACGAACCCGCGCAGTGGCTGCCGTTCGCGCGCATGCTGGCGCGCAAGGGCAAGGCCCGCATCTCGGTGTCGTCGCAGCTCGAATACGGCGGGCAGGTCGTGGGGCGGCTGACGGGCGAATTCGTGGCGCTGCGGCCTCCACCCGAACCGACCGCGTAGCAACGGCCATGCAGAACACCCTCGTGAAATCCGCGGTGCGGGTCTTCGAACTGCTCGAGCTGTTCGAGGCCGAGCAGCGGCCGCTGCGCGTGGCGGAGATCGTGCAGAAGCTGGGCGCGCCGCAATCGAGCGTCTCGATGCTGCTCAAGACCCTGGCCAGCCAGGGCTACATGGAGTACGAGCGCGCGACGCGCAGCTACTGCCCGTCGGTGCGGGTCGCGTTCCTCTGCGAATGGGCCACGCGCATGCCGGGCCAGCGCGAGACGATCCACGACACGCTGCGCCGCCTGGCCAGCGAGACCGGCGAGTCGGTGCTGCTCGGGCGCAAGAGCGGCCTCTCGCTGCAGTACATCTCGGTGATCCAGTCGCAGCACGCGCTGCGCTTCTCGCCCTCGCCGGGCGTGAAGCGGCCGATGCACCACGCCGCCATCGGCATCATGCTGCTGAGCGAGATGAAGGACGAGCAGATCGAGCTGCTGCTGCGACGCTACAACGCCGAGCGCGGCAAGGGCGGCCCGATCGCACGGATCGCGCAGACCCTGCGCGCGGTCGAGCAGGCGCGCGAACAGGGCTGGTACGAATCGGCCAATCTCGCGACCTCGGGCGCGGGCGTGATCGCCACCCTGATCCCCACCAAGATCCGCAGCCAGCGGCTGGCGATCGGGATCGGTGCGCCGGTCGATCGGCTGCACCAGCGGCGCAAGCAACTGCTGCCCGCGCTGCTGGCCGCCGCGGGAAATTGCTGAGCGCGGCGCTCAGCGGCCTTGGTCGCGCGCCTCGATCGCCGCCTGCATTGCCAGCAGGCGCTGCGCCTGCGCAAGATGCAGCCGCTCGACCATCCGGCCCTCGAGGTTGATGACGCCCGCGCCCGCATGGCGGGGCAGTTCGAAGGCCGCGACGATTGCCCGCGCCTCCTCGAGCGCCGCCGCCGAGGGAGAGAAGGCCGCGTTCGCCGGCGCGATCTGCGACGGATGGATCAGCGTCTTGCCGTCGAAGGCCATGCGCGACGACTGCAGGGCCTCCGCATCGAAGCCCGCGGTGTCGGCGAAGTCGTTCCAGACGCCGTCGAGCACGCAGATGCCGTGCCGCTTCGCATTGAGCACGACATTCATCAGCCAGGGCATGAGGTAGCGCCGCCCATCGCCCGCGAACACGCCCGTTTCCTTCGCGAGGTCGTTGGTGCCGACCACGAGGGCCTCGAGCCGCGGGCGCGCGCCGAGGCCGGCGCGCACGATGTCGTCGAGCGCCGCGAGCGCGTCGGCCGTCTCGACCATCAGCCATAGCCGCAGTTCAGCGCCGAGACCATGGCGCAGCGCCGCCTCCGACAGGAAGCGCACATCGTTCGCGCTGCCGATCTTGGGCACCAGCAGCGCATCGGGGCGGCAGCGCGCCACGGTGCGCATGTCGGCATCGAAGTCCGCGCTACCGATGGCATTGATGCGCACCACCCTGTAGTGCGGCCCGGGCCATCCGGCCTCGAAGACCTGCAGCAAGTGGCCGCGCGCCGCCTCCTTCATCTCGGGAGCGACGGCATCTTCGAGGTCGAAGACGACGGCATCGGCATCGAGGCCGCCGACCTTGGCGAGGGCGCGTGGATTGGAGGCCGGAACGTAGAGCGCCGAACGGCGCGGTGGGTGCTGAAGTGCATTCATGGGCGTGCAGTCTGCCGCTTCGCTCGCATGCCCTCCATCGCATATGTGATGGTTCTCGCGCATCGTCAACCATCACATCCATGATGCTTTTCGCCGACGCACGCCCGGATACTTCAGCGAACGAGACAACCAGACGGCAGGAAAAAGATGAGCGAAGCGCACACCGGCGTGACGAAGGACGTGGAGGCCACGCGGCTGCTGGCCGAATGGATCGGCGGCGGCGCGCAGCAGGCGATCACGCCGCTGGCGCTCGAATGGGCGCGGCACGTGATGCTCGACTGGCTCGCCGTGACCATCGCGGGCAGCAGCGAACCGCTGGTGCGGATACTTGCGGAAGAATATGGCGGCAGCGGTAACGAAGCCTCCTCACTGATCGCGAGCGGCCGCCGTGCGCGGCCGCTGGACGCGGCACTGATCAACGGCGCAGCCGGCCATGCGCTCGACTTCGACGACGTGGCCTCGCGCATGTTCGGCCACCCCAGCGTGCCGGTGGTGCCCGCGGCGCTGGCGCTGGCACAGGCGCGCGGCGCCTCCGGCCTCGCGCTGCTGCAGGCCGTGGTGGTCGGCCACGAGATCGAGAGCCGCGTCGGCGAGATGGTGGGTCCGAGCCACTACCGCCACGGCTTCCATGCGACCGGCACCGTCGGCACGCTGGGCGCCGCCGCGGCCTGTGCCCACTTGCAAGGACTCGACCCGTCGCGGACCGCGCATGCGCTGGGCCTCGCGGCCACCCAGGCCGCCGGTCTCAAGTCGATGTTCGGCACCATGGCCAAGCCGCTGCACGCGGGCAAGGCCGCGATGAACGGGCTGATGGCCGCGCAGCTCGCGGCGCGCGGCTTCACCGCCAACGAGCAGGCGATCGAGGGCGCGCAGGGTTTCGCGCGCACGCTGGCACCGGAGCTCAACCCCTTCCCCGCCACCATCGACACCACGTCCGGCTTCGCGATCGAGCGCACGCTGTTCAAGTACCACGCCGCCTGCTACCTCACGCACTCGTCGATCGAGGCCATCCGCGAACTGCGCGCGCGCCACGGCGTCGGCCTCGACGACCTGGAGACGCTGACGCTGACGGTCTCGGGCGAAGGCAACCACCGCGGCGTCTGCGACATCGAGGCCCCGGCGACCGGGCTCGAAGTCAAGTTCTCGATCCGCCACCTGGCCGCGCTGGCTTTGGACGGCGCCGACACCGCCGCGCTCGGTCTCTACACCGACGAGACGGCAAGCGATCCGCGCTGGCGCCGGGCGCGCGAGCGCGTGACGCTCGAGGTCGCCGACACGCAGCAGCGCGACACCGCGACCGCCACCCTGCACACGCGCGATGGCCGAGTACTGAGCGCGCAGGCCAACGTCGCCATTCCCGCCACCGACCTCGATGCGCAATGGCAACGCCTGCATGCCAAGGCGCGCGCGATCGCCGAGCCGGTGATCGGCGCCGCGCGCTTCGCGCGGCTGGCGCAGGCGGTCGCGGCACTCCCCACCTCCCCCCACCTCCACTCCCTGATCGAAGCGATTCAATGACGCCCAACGACATCACGGTCCAACGCCTGAAGGCCGAGGCCAGGCCCAGGACACGCGGCAACCGGTACGAGGATTTCGACATCGGCCGCCGCTTCGCGCACCACTGGGGCCGCACGGTCACGGCCGCGGACAACACGCTGTTCTCCACGCTGACGCTGCACTACAACCCGCACTACACCAACGAGGCCTTCGCCCAGGCCCATGGCCACCCGACCACGCCGGTCAATCCGCTGCTGGTGTTCAACACGGTGTTCGGCCTGTCGGTGGAAGACCTGTCCGAGGGCGGCGGCCCCTTCCTCGGCGTGGACGAGCTCAGCTACCTGCGGCCCGTCTATCCGGGCGACACGCTCGAGGCCCGCTCCGAAGTGGTGGCCGCGCGCCTGGCGAGCAACCGCCCGGGCTACGGCATCGTCACCTGGCACACGCGCGGCAGCAACCAACGCGGCGAGGAGGTCATCGCCTTCAAGCGCACGAACCTGGTCAAAACGAGGAACTGAAACGATGTCGGAAGATGGTCTGGGCTACATGACGCAAGAGCGTCGCATGATCCGCGACGCGGCGCGCGAATTCACGATGAAGGAGGTGCTGCCGGTCGCCAACAGGCTCGATGGTCCGGAGGGCGAGATCCCGATGGAACTGCGCCAGAAGATCGCCGACATGGGCTACTTCGGGATCATGATTCCCGAGCAGTACGGCGGCCTCGGTCTCGGCTATTTCGAGTACTGCCTGATCTGCGAGGAACTGGCGCGCGGCTGGATGTCGGTCGCCTCGATCGTCGCGCGCGCCCAGGGCGGCTGGATCAAGGCCGCCATGCCCGAGGAGATGCGCGCCAGGTACCTGCCGCGCGTGGTGCGCGGCGAGTTCCTCAACGCGAGCGCGCTGTCCGAGCCCGACACCGGCTCCGACCTGGCCTCGATCTCCTGCCGCGCGGTGCGAGACGGCGACGAGTGGGTGATCACCGGCAACAAGTACTGGTGCACCTTCGCGGACGGCGCCGACTACATCACGCTGTTTGCGCGCACCGCGCCGCCGCCCAACTCCGACAAGCGCTGGCTCGGCATCTCCTGCTTCCTGATCGAGAAGGAACGCGGCAGCTTTCCGAAGGGCATGACCGGCGCGCCGATCCCCAAGATCGGCTACTTCGGCTGGAAGACCTTCGAGCTCGCGCTCGACGGCCTGCGCGTGCCGGCGGACTGCCTGATCGGCGAGGAAGGCAAGGCCTTCCACCTGATGACCAAGGGCCTGGAAGGTGCGCGCGCCCACACGGCCGCGCGTGCCATCGGCCTGGCCCAGGGTGCGCTCGAGGACGCCATCGCCTACGCGGGCGAGCGCAAGCAGTTCGGCATGCCGATCGCCGAGTACCAGGCGATCCGCTTCAAGATCGCCACCATGGCGACCGAGATCGAGGCGGCGCGCCAGCTCATGCACTTCGTCTGCAGCGCGATCGACAGCGGCCGGCGCTGCGACAAGGAAGCCTCGATGGCGAAGTACTTCGCCTCCGAGATGGCCGAGCGCGTGACCTCCGAGGCGATGCAGATCTTCGGCGGCGCGGGCTACACCAGGCTGTTCCCGGTCGAACGCTACTGGCGCGACGCGCGGCTCACGAAGATCTTCGAGGGCACCTCGGAGATCCAGCAACGCATCATCGCGACCAGCCTGCTGGGCAAGTCGGAGGTCGAGGCCATGATCGCCGGGCGCGCCTTCGCGGCCGTGGCGCAGAAAGGCGGCGCGGCATGAGAAGTGCCGAACTCACCAGCGCCGACAACTACTTCGAGGACTTCGAGGTCGGCCTGCTGCTGCGCCACCACCGCGGCAAGACCGTGACCGAGATGGACAACGTGCTGCTCACCAACCTGGTGATGAACACCGCCGAAGGCCATTTCAACGAGGACGCGATGAAGAAGCAAGATGCGCGCGGCATCTTCGCGCAGCGCGTGGTGTTCGGCGGCATCAACCTGTCGATGGTGCTCGGGCTCGCGGCCCAGGACACGGCCGAGCAATGCCTGCAGGAGCTGGCGCTCGACAGGATCCGCCTGTCGCATCCGGTGTTCCATGGCGACACCCTCTACGCCTACAGCGAGGTGCTGGAAGCGCGCGCGGCCGAGCGCGACGACGCCGGCATCGTGCGCTTCCGGCATTACGGCCTGAACCAGGACGACAAGCTCTGCGTCGAGGCCGAGCGCACCGTGCTGCTCAAGCGCAAGAGCCATTGGGCGGGCCGGTGACGCAGGCTGCCCCCGCCGCCGGCGCGCTCGACGGCCTGGTCGTGCTCGACCTCACGCGCATGCTGGCCGGCCCCTACGCCACCATGATGCTGGCCGACCAGGGCGCGCGCGTGGTGAAGATCGAGCAGCCCGGCGGCGACCCCACGCGCCGGACCGGCCCGCACCTGCCCGGCGCGCTGACCATCGCCGAAGGCGGCTTCGGTGGCTACTTCGCCTCGATCAACCGCAACAAGCAGTCGCTCGCGCTCGACCTCAAGCAGCCCGCCGGCAAGGCCGCGCTGCTGCGCATGGTGCGCGGCGCCGACGTGCTGGTCGAGAACTACCGCTGCGGCGTGATGGAACGGCTGGGCCTGGGCTACGAGGCGCTGATCGCCGAGAACCCGCGCCTGGTGTATGCCGCGATGCGCGGCTTCGGCGACCCGCGCAGCGGCCGCAGCCCCTACGCCGACTGGCCGGCCTACGACCCGGTCGCGCAGGCGATGGGCGGCATCATGGGCATCACCGGCCCGGTACCCGCGGGTGCGCCGACCAAGATCGGCCCGGGCGTCGGCGACCTGGTGCCCGCCACCTTCCTCGCCTTCGGCATCGCCTCGGCCTGCTGGCGCGCGCAGCGCACCGGGCGCGGCCAGTTCGTCGACGTGTCGATGGTCGATGCGGTGCTGGCGATCTGCGAGCGGCTGGTCTACCAGTACAGCGCCTCGCACGAGTCGCCGGGCCCCGAGGGCAACGGCCACCCGCTGCTGTGCCCCTTCGGACTGTTCCCCGCGAAGGACGGCCACGTGAGCCTCGGCGTGCCCAACGACCGCTTCTGGGTGCCGCTGGTGCAGCGCATGGGCCGGCCCGAGCTCGCGGGCGATCCGCGCTACGCGAGCAACGAGGCGCGCATGGCGCACCGCGCCGAGGTCGAGGCCCTGGTCGGCGAATGGACCGCTCGCCACACCAAGGCCGAGCTGTCGTCGCTGCTCGGCGCGGAGATTCCGTTCGGCCCGGTGTTCGATGCGCAGGACATCTTCGAGGACGCGCATTTCCGCGCGCGCGGGATGCTGGTGGAGACCGAGCAGCCGGGCGCCGCGCGCGCGCTGACCGTGGCCGGCACGCCCGTCCACATGAGCGACACGCCCGGCGGCGTGCACCGGCGCGCGCCGCTCACCGGCGAGCACAGCGACGCGGTGCTCCAGGGCTTCGGCTTCGCGCCGGCCGAGATCGCGGCGCTGCGCGCCGACCACGTCATCCACTGAAACCACTGCCTGAAGGAAACGAGTTCCATGCAAGAACGACCCCAGAGACTGCGCCGCTGCCAGCTGTCCGTGCCCGGCTCGAGCGAGAAGATGATGCAGAAAGCCGCCGGCATGGACGTCGATTTCGTCTTCCTCGATCTCGAGGATGCGGTCGCGCCGTCGGAGAAACGCCCCGCGCGCGCGAAGATCGTGCACGCGCTCAACGGCCTCGACTGGGGCCGCACCACGCGCTGCGTGCGCATCAACGACCTGACGACCGAGTACGCCTACGAGGACATCATCGAGGTGGTCGAGGGCGCGCGCGAGAACCTCGACGTGATCATGCTGCCCAAGGCGATGAGCGCGGCCGACGTGCAGTTCGTCGACAAGCTGCTGTCGATGATGGAGAAGAAGCTGGGCCTCAAGAAGCGCATCGGCATCGACGTGCTGATCGAGGAGGTCGAGGCCATGATGCGGGTCGAGGAGATCGCGGCCTCCACGCCGCGGCTCGAGTGCCTGATCTTCGGCATGGGCGACTACTCGGCGAGCCAGGGCATCTCGCTGCGCGACATCGGCGGCGCCAGCGGCTACCCCGGCGACATCTGGCACTACCAGCGCCACAAGCTGACCATTGCCGCGCGCGCGCACCGCCTCGATGCGGTCGACGGCCCCTTCGCAGACTTCAGGGACCCCGACGCCTTCCGCGAGGAATGCCGGCGCTCGATGATCCTCGGCATGGTCGGCAAGTGGGCCATCCATCCCTCGCAGGTCGCGCTCGCGCAGGAAGCCTTCTCGCCGCCGGCCGCCGATGTGGCGCGCGCGCGCGACATGATCCAGGCCTACGACCAGGCCCTCGCGCAGGGCCTCGGCGCCGTGCAGTACGACGGAAAGATGATCGACATCGCGTCGGTGCGCATCGTGCGCAACCTGGTCGAGCGGGCCGACCGCATCGGCATGTAGGCGCGCGTGCCCGTGGACGCGCTGCCGCCGGCAGCCGCGTCACCTGAAGCGACCCGAAGGAGACAAAGCAATGCAACGAGACAAGATCGAACCGTTCCTGCCCCTGGATGCCGCCCGCCGGCGCCAACTGCTCGCGGCCGGCCTGGCGCTGGGCACCGGCGCACTGCCGCGGCTGGCCTTCGCGCAGGACTGGCCCACCAAGCCGGTGCGGCTGGTGGCCGCGCAGGCGCCCGGCTCGTCCAACGACGCCACCGCGCGCGCGGTGGCCGAGTACATGACCTCGAGCCTGGGCCAGGCGGTGGTGGTGGAGAACAAGCCCGGCGGCATCGGCATGATCGCGGCGGACAACGTGGCGCGCTCCCCCGCGGACGGCTACACCCTGCTCATCACGCTGCACAGCCAGCTCGCACAGGCACCGGTGATGCTCAAGAAGGTGCCGCTCGACACCTCGAAGGACCTGGTGCCGATCGCGGCCTTCAGCACCGGCGTGTCGCCGATGGTGGTGAAGAAGGACCTGCCGGTGAAGAACTTCAAGGAACTGCTCGCGCTCGCGCGCCAGCGGCCGGTGTCGGTGGGCAACTACGGCATCGGCTCGGGCTGGCAGATCATGATGACCCAGCTCGCCAAGCAGACCGGCGCCAGGTTCGACATCGTGAACTACAAGGGCACGGGCCCGATGGTGTTCGACCTGATGGCGGGCAACATCGACATCGGCGCGGGCTCGCTGGCGGGCCTGGGCCCCGGGATCCAGAAAGGCAGCTTCCGGCCGGTGCTGGTCATCTCGGGCGGGCGCTCGGAAAAGCTGCTGCCCGGCATTCCGACCTGGGCCGACGAGGGCTTCACCGGAGCCGCGTTCGAGAACCTCACCGAGTGCAACATGATCCTGGGCCCCGCGGGCCTTCCGGCCGACGTGGTGCGCCGCGTCGCCGATGCCTGCCGCGAATCGGCGTCCAGGTCGGAGGCCGTCAGGAATGTGCTGGCGCAGCTCGGCGTGGAGGAAGCGCCGCTGACGGGCGCCGAGCTGCAGCGCTTCATCCAGCGCACCTGGCCCACCTACCAGGCGATGACGAAGGAGCTGGGGCTGCAGGCGCAGTAGCCGCGCGCGCCGCGCGGGAGGCGGGAGGGAACGCCGCGGGCGGCGGCCGGACCGGGATTACCCCCCGGTGACTGGCCCGGAAAATGCATGAGAATTCGCGCACTTTCGACTGCCTCGGCGCTCGCCGCCCCTTCCCGAACGCACCTCATGCTGCCCCTGCGCGACCTCAACGACATGGAAGACCTGTGGGGCCTGCGCAGCGCCGGTGCGCTGATGAACCTGCCGTCGACCGGGGTGTCGGTGCTGCGCTGGACGCGCAAGACGGCCGGGCCCTTCCAGTTCGACATCGAGACCTCGCAGGACTTCATGATGTTCTCGATGGTGCTGCTGCCGATGGACGCCTGCTCGCGCGTGGACGACACGGTGATCTGGGACGGCCCGATCGAAGGCGGCAGCGTGCGGCTGATCGACTCGCGCACCATCGAGCGCACGGGCTTCGAATCGCCCAGCCCCTTCGACCTGCTGCACATCCATTTCTCGCTCGGCGAGCTGCGCGCGACCGCGCGCCGCTTCGGCATCGACTTCGAGGACTTCGAGCCGCGCGACGGCCCGCTGTACCGCGACGACCACGTGGGCCGGCTGCTCGGCGCGCAACTCGTGGCGGCGCTCGATGCCGATGGCGCGGCCGGGCGCATGTATGCCGACGGCATCGCGCAATCGCTGGTGGCGCACCTGCTGCGCAGCTACGGGCGCGTGGTCCATGCCGAGGCGCCGCCGGCGCACGAAGGCCTGCAGGCGGCCTTCGACCACGTGGAGCGCCATCCGCACGAGCCGCTGAGCGTGGCGCGGCTCGCGCGCCTGGCCGAGATGAGCGAATTCCATTTCGCGCGCCGCTTCAAGCAGCGCTACGGCCTCACGCCGCACGCGCACCTGGTGGCGGCGCGGCTGCGGCTGGCCAAGGCCGACCTGGCCTTCTCGGACAAGAACATCCTGCAGATCGCCATGGACTGCGGCTTCTCCGACTCCAGCCATCTCGCGCGGCTGTTCCGCCGCACCGAGGGCATGACGCCGCAGGTCTACCGGCAGGCCCGGCGCCAGTAGCGAACCGCGCCACCGCGCCCTCGCGCCGGCCCGGCAGCAAGAACATGCTGTCCGCCGCGCAGGATTGACCGAGACGGCCTGCCCCCTCGCTCGAAAGAATCGCCCTCGCCATCCGGCTTCTCCGGGTGATGTTCGAGGAGATTCGAGTGACAGCAGCAACTGCGATGCAGGACAGCATGCCGGGCGTCGAGGCCGGCGACGAGATCGCGGCCGGACTCCGGCTGCGCGGCGGCACCGAGAAGGCGCGCGCCACGCGACGCGACCGCGGCGAAGGGCCGTTCGAGCGCCTGGTGCTGCGCGGCGCCACCGTGATCGACGGCACCGGCGCGCCGCCCTGGGGGCCGGTTGACATCGTGATCGAGCGCGACCGCATCGTCGAGATGCGCAGCGTGGGCGCACCGCGCCTCGCCATCGATCCGGCCGGGCGCCCGGCCGCGGGCCGGCACGAGATCGACTGCCACGGCAAGTTCGTCACGCCGGGCTTCGTCGATGCCCATGCCCACATCGGCTCGCCCTTCGTCAGCCGCGATGCGCCGCCGGCCGACTACGTCTACAAGCTGTGGCTGGCGCATGGCGTGACCACGGTGCGCGAGATGGGCTGCTTCAACGGCCTGGGCTGGACCCTGGACCAGCGCGAGCGCGCGGCCGCCGGCACCATCGCGGCGCCGCGCATCCTCGCGCACGCCTACTTCCCGGCCGTCAACGACATCCTCAAGACCCTGCACACGCCGGCGCAGGCGCGCGACTGGCTGGGCCGGCTCAAGGCGCGCGGCGCCGACGGCGTGAAGTTCTTCGGCGCGCCGCCGGCCCTCATGCAGGCCGCGCTGGCCGAGTGCGCGAGCCTGGGCCTGCGCAGCGGCTGCCACCATGCGCAGATGGCCGTGACGCGCATGAACGCACTGACCACCGCGCAGTGGGGCCTGACCAGCGCCGAGCACTACTACGGCCTGCCCGAGGCGCTGTTCGAGGACCGCGTGGTGCAGAACTACCCGGCCGACTACGACTACGGCGACGAGTACTTCCGCTTCTCGGTCGCGGGCCAGACCTTCGGCCAGGCCGCGCAGCCCGGCAGCGCCACCTGGCGCAACGCGATGGACCGCTTCCTCGAACTCGGCTTCGCCTTCGTGCCCACCTTCGGCATCTACGACGCCAACCGCGACCTGATGCGCACGCGCCGCGCCGACTGGCACGACGACTACACCTGGCAGGCCTACTGGGACAACTTCCAGCCCTACCGCGGCGGCCACGGCTCGTACTGGTACCGCTGGTCGACGAAGAACGAGATCGAGTGGAAGGGGAACTACCGGCTCTGGATGCGCTTCATCAACGAGTACAAGAACCGCGGCGGCCGCGTCTGCGCGGGCAGCGACTCGGGCTTCATCTTCCAGCTGTTCGGCTTCGGCTTCGTGCGCGAGCTCGAGATGCTGCAGGAGGCCGGCTTCCATCCGCTCGAGGTGATCCGCGCCGCCTCGCTCGAGGGCGCGCACCTGCTGGGCATCGAGGCCGACTGCGGCAGCCTCGAGGTCGGCAAGCGCGCCGACCTGCTGGTGCACGACCAGAACCCGCTCGAGGACTTCAAGCTGCTCTACGGCACCGGCGCGATGCGCCTGAACGACGACAGCCGGCGCGTGGAGTGGCAGCGCGGCCTGAGCCGCACCATCGCGGGCGGCATCTGCTACGACACGGCCGAGCTGCTGGCCGACGTGCGCGCGATGGTCGCGGCCAACCGCACCGAGGCGGCCACGGCATGAATCCGGCGAGCGACTTCCATCCGGTGCCGATCGAGCTGACCGTGCTCACCGGCTTCCTCGGCAGCGGCAAGACCACGTTGCTGTCGAGCTACCTGCGACTGCCGCAGGCGGCCGACACGGCAGTGATCGTCAACGAGATCGGCGAGGTCGACCTCGACGGCGCGGTGCTCGCCGCCACCGCCGCCAAGGTGCCGATGGCCTTGCTGAGCAACGGCTGCGTGTGCTGCGCGATGGGCGGCGACCTGCCCGGCACCATCGCGGCGCTGATCGAGGAGCGCGAGACGCGCGGCCTGCCGCCGCTCGCGCGCATCGTGCTCGAGACCACCGGCCTCGCGCGGCCCGGCCCCGTGCTGCGCAGCCTCGGTCCGCTGGCCGCGCACCTGCGCGCGCAGGTGGTCGCCACCTTCGACTGCGTGCGCGGCGAGTCCCTGCTCGCGCTGCCCGAGGCGGCCGCGCAGATCGCGGGCGCGCAGCGCATCGTGCTGACGCGGCAGGACCTCGCGCCCGCGGGCGCCACCGAGGCGGCACGCGCACTGCTCGCGCGGGTCAATCCACTGGCCGAACTGGTGGCCGAGCCGACGGCGGCAGCGCGCGCACTGGCCGCGCTCGCACCGCCGGCCGCGCGTTCGCCGATGCCCGAACTGGCCGTGTCGGACGACGCGCCCGCGCACAGCGACATCCGCACCGCGCTGTGCCGCTTCGCCGCGCCGGTGGAACGCGACGCGCTCGCCGAATGGCTCGACAACCTCGCGGGCCTGTGCGGCGAGCGTCTGCTGCGCGTCAAGGGCTTGGTCGCGGTGCGCGGCGAGCGGCTGCCGCTGCTGGTGCAGTGCGTGGGCACGCTGTTCGCCCCGCTGCTGCCGTTCGCGGGCACGGCGAACGGCTCCTTCCTGGTCGTGATCGTGCGCGGCACGCGGCTCGACGAACTGCGCGAGCTGCAGCCGCCGCTGCCAATCGCCGTGCACGCGGCCACGCGGCCGAATGCGATCGGCCGGCCGCTGTCGGCCGTGCTCGAGGAAAGCTGCGCATGAGGCCCACCACCGTCGCGCGCCGGTTGCTGGTGGGCGCCACCTATGCCGCGATGCTGCTGCCGCTGGTCACCGTGGCCTGGCTCAGCGTGTTCGCGCAGCCGATCATGAGCTTCCCGCCCGAGGGCTATTCGCTGCACTGGTACGCCAATGCCTGGAGCAAGCCGCAGTTCGCAAGCAGCTTCGTGCTGTCGTTGCAGCTGGCGGCGATCTCGGCGCTGCTCGGTGTGGGCACCGGCACGGCAGCGGCCTATGCGATCGAGCGCGGTCGGTTCCGCGGCCGGCGCGCGCTGTCGGCGCTGCTGCTGTCGCCGCTGGCCTTTCCGGGCGTGGTGCTGGGCACCGGCATCTACGTGTTCTTCGTGCGCGTGGACAACGCCATCGACCTGCAGATCGTCGCCACGCTGCCGGGCCTGATCGCCGCGCATGCGCTGCTGGCGATTCCGTGGACGGTGCGCCTGGTCTCGGCCAGCCTGCAGGGCCTGGGCCGCGCGCCCGAGGAAGCCGCGGCCAACCTGGGCGCGCGCCCGCTCACGGTGTTCCTGCGCGTCACGCTGCCTTCGATGCGCGCCGGCATCGTGGCCGCGGCGGTGTTCAGCTTCATCGCCAGCTTCGAGAACCTCGAGATGACGATGATGCTCACGGGCCCCGGGTACGCCACCCTGCCGGTGGAAATGCTGAGCTACCTCAACTTCAACATGGACCCGACGCTGGCCGCGGTCGGCACGGTGCAGACCGTGCTGATCGCCGTGCTGCTGCTGGTCGCCGATCGTTTCGTCAGTCTGTCCCGGGTGACCTCTTGAGCCATCTCCATCTCGACAACCTCCAGTGCACCTACGACCGCACGGTCGCGGTGCGCCATCTCGACCTGCGCGTGGCCCAGGGCGAACTGCTCGCGCTGCTCGGCCCCTCGGGCTGCGGCAAGAGCACCACGCTGCGCATGGTGGCCGGCTTCGTGCCGCCGAGCGCGGGCCGCATCCTGTTCGGCGACCGCGACGTGACGCATGCGCCGCCGCATGCGCGCGACACCGGCATGGTGTTCCAGGGCTATGCGCTGTTCATGCACATGAGCGTGGCCGAGAACGTGGCCTTCGGGCTGCAGATGCGCAAGGTGCCGCGCGCCGAGCAGGCCGCGCGCGTGAAGGAAGCGCTGCGACTGGTGCAGCTCGAGCACCTGGCCGAGCGCCGGCCCGCCGCGCTCTCGGGCGGCCAGCAGCAGCGCGTGGCGCTGGCGCGCGCGCTGGTGGTGCGGCCCGCGGTGTTCCTGCTCGACGAGCCGATGTCGAACCTCGACGCGCGGCTGCGCACCGAGGTGCGGCTCGAGATCCGCGCGCTGCAGCAGCGCCTGGGCCTCACCACGCTGCTGGTGACGCACGACCAGGAAGAAGCGCTCACCACCGCCGACCGGCTGGCCGTGATGGACCATGGCCGGGTGCGGCAGGTCGGCACGCCGCAGCAGGTGTACGAGCAGCCGGTCGACCAGTTCGTCGCCAACTTCATCGGGCGCTGCAACCTGGTGCCGGGACGGCTCGAGGCGCCCGGTGCTTTCCGCGCGGGCGCGCAGCTGCTGCCCTGCGCCACCGCAGCGACGCAGCCGCGCGCGACCGGCGAGCTCGCGCTGATGGTGCGGCCCGACCGCATCCGCATCGCCGAGGCCGGCGCGCCCGGCCTGCCGGCGCGCGTGAAGCTCGGCACCTACCTGGGCGGCACGACCGAGTGGCACTTCGAGACCGAGGTCGGCCCGGTCTCGGTCGCGCAGCCCAGCGTGCCGGCACGGAGCACTCCCGCGATCGGCGAGCGCGTGAGCCTGCAGTGGTCGGCGGAGCACGCGCTGCCCCTGCCCGCGGATGCCACGGCTTCCTGAGCTTCCCTTTCCCTTTCCCTCTCTCCACTCCGATCATGTCCATGCATTCCACACGCCGTTCCCTGCTGCTGGCCGCAGCCTCGCTGCCGCTGGCCACGGCCCGCCCCGCCCTGGCCGCCGTCGGCGGCCGCGTCGTAGTCGCCACCTGGGGCGGCGACTACGGCGACCTGCTCGGCAAGCATGTCGAGCAGCCGCTGCTCAAGCCGCTGGGCATCGAGGCGGTGCAGAGCGTGGACGACGGCCCGCCGCGCAAGGCCAAGCTGCTGGCCGAGCGCAACGGCCGCCGCGGCAGCCTCGACGTGGTGTCGATGGTCGACTTCGAGGCCAGCGGCCTCGCGCAGCTGGGCCTGTTCGAGACGCTGACCGAGGCCAACGTGCCGAACGCGAGGAACGCCATCGCCGCGCTGCGCCAGCCGCAGGCGCTGCCGCACATCTACTCGGGCTTGGTCATCGCCTACAACCCCGCGAAGATCAAGGCGGCGCCGAAGTCGCTCGCCGACCTCTGGGACCCGAAGTACAAGGGCCGCGTCGGCTTCGCCGACATCCTGTTCCCCTACAACATCGCCGCCGCCTCGCTCGCGGCCGGCGGTACGCTGGGCGACCTCGCGCCCGGCATGGCCAAGCTCGGCGAGATGAAGGCACTGGCGCCCAAGATCTTCGCCACCAACGAGGCGGTGGCGCAGGCGCTCAAGGCCGAGGACATCTGGATCACCCTGGCCTGGCGCGCCCGCGTCCACCAGTGGCGGCGCGCCGGCGTGAGCGTGGCGGCGGCCGTGCCGGCCGAGGGCATCGTGCCGACCACCTTCACCGCCTCGGTGCCGAGGAACAGCCAGCAGAAGGACAACGCCTTCGCCTACCTGAACGCCATGCTCGATGCCGGCGCGCAGTCGGCCTTCGCCGAGCGCATGGGCTACGTGCCCACCGTCACCAATGCGAAGCTGCCGCCCGAGCTGGCCGCGCAGATCGCCTTCACGCCCGAGGAGCAGTCGCGCTTCAAGGTGCCCGATTTCGGCTACTTCGCGCAGGCGATGCCGGCGCTGCAGCAGTACTGGTCGCGCGACTTCAAGGCAGCCTGAGCGATGCGTCTTTTGACCCTGCCCGCCATCGCGATCGTGCTGGCGCTGATGGTGGCCCCGATGGCGATGCTGCTGCGCTACTCGCTCAACCTCTACACGCCGACCGAGCTGATGGTCGAGGCCTTCACGGCACGCAACTACGTGCAGCTGTTCGCCGACCCGTACTTTCGCGAGGTGCTGGGGGTGACGCTGAAGGTGGCCGCGTTGACCACGGGCATCGCGCTGCTGCTGGGCCTGCCCGCGGGCTACACGCTGGCGCGCATGCCGCGGCGCTGGAAGATGTGGCTCACCCTGGCCACCATCCTGCCGCTGATGGTGGGCAACGTGGTGCGCTCGGCCGGCTGGATGGCGCTGCTGGGCAACAGCGGGCTGTTCAATGCGCTGGCGCAATGGAGCGGGCTGGCGCGCGAGCCGCTGCAGCTGATGTTCCACCAGCCCGCGGTGGTGGGCGTGATGGTCACGATCGTGCTGCCGCTGATGGTGATGACGCTGGCCAGCGTGATCGAGGGCATTCCGCGCAACGTCGAGGAGGCCGCGGCCAACCTCGGTGCGCGGCCCTTCACCGCCTTTCGCCGCGTGGTGCTGCCGCAGGCCATGCCGGGCGTGATCGCGGGCATGTCGCTGGTGTTCATCCTCTGCATGAACGCCTATGCCACGCCGGTGCTGATCGGCGGGCCGCGCTTTCGCATGATGACGCCCGAGATCTACCAGCAGTTCGTCGGCCTCAACAACTGGCCCTTCGGCGCGGCGCTGGCCTTCATGCTGCTGGCGGTGACGCTGGTCGCGGTGCTCGGGATCGGGATGGCGCTGCAGGCCGGCCTCAGGCTCGCAAGGCCGACAGCACCCGCAGCCGCCGATGCGCCTCGCCCTGCGCATCGACCGGCGACTGGTTCTTCGCCTGCAGGTAGTGGTGGGTGAAGACCGCGAGGTAGGCGTCGAGGATCTGCGCGGCCAGCGCGTCGCCGGCCAGTTCCATGCACAGGCTCGCGACCTCGCTGGTGCAGAGGTGGTCGTCGCGGCCCGACTGGCGCAGCCGGTACTGCGTGCTGCGCGCGAGCACCGGGCTCAGAACCGGCAACTGCGCGAGGTAGGTGCTGCGCCGGAACATCTTGCGCCCCTCGGCCCAGGTGCCGTCGAGCAGCACGAACAGCGGGCGCTTCGCGGGGCGGCCCTGCGAGGCCTCGGGCGGCGCGACGGTCTCCACCACCCGCCCGGGCGCGGCGTACTGCCCCGGAAACACCACGTACGGCTGCCATTGCGGATCGGCCAGCAAGGCCAGCAGCGCGGGATCGGCCTCGGTGCGCGACCAGCCGAAGGCGAAGGTGTCCTCGACCACGTCGGCGATCAGCCAGCCGGTGTTGCTGGGCTTGAGCGCCTCGATGTCGCCCATGATCAGGCAGACGCCCGCGCGCGTCGCCATCGAGGGCCGCAGCGCGCACAGGCAATGGCTGGGCGCGAGCCGGCAGCCGGCGCAACGTTCGCGCTTGAAGCCGCCACGGGCCAGGAAGGGTTTGACGCTGCGCGCGAGGCGTTCGGCGCGCAGCAGGGAGACGGCGTGGGGCATGCGCCGATTCTCGGGCATGCCCGCCTGCCGGCCGGTCTTCAACCGGCCTTGAGGAACACGTCGTGATCGGGCGCGAAGTTGGCGTGCAGCGGCAGCATCGCGCCGCCCAGCGCGCAGGCCTGCGCGCCGACGCGGCCGCCATGCAGTTGCGGGCGCCACAGGCCCTCCCAGTTGCAGCCGTCGAGCGCGGCGCGCGTGGCTTCGAGCAGCGCCTGCTGCAGTGGGCGCGACATCGAGCCGTCCATCACCACGTCGGCCAGGTCGAGCATCGCGGTGCCGCTCGCGATCGCATGGGCCAGCGCCTCGGCGGCCGAGGCGAGCCAGGCCGCGGTGGCGTCGGCGAACGGCGGCTGCAGCGCGCGCTCGTCGTAGGCCGCGTCGGGGTCGACACCCTCGCGCTGCAGCCGCTGCTCGAGCTCCCACAGCGAGGCCTCGGCGATCAGTTGCGGCGGCGCTGTATCGCCATCGCGCTTGGCGCCGCGCACGCGCTGCATCGGCAGCGAGGCGAGCGCGCCCGCATTGCCGTGCGCGCCGCCATGCAGGTGCGAGTTGAGCACCAGGCCGCCGCCGACGAAGGTGTCGACGAACACGTAGAGAAAGCTCTTCAGGTCGTGGCCGCGCCCGCTCACCAGCTCGGCCACACAGGCCGCGACCGTGTCGCGCGCGAAGATCACCGGCAGGTCGGTGCGCTGTCGCACCTCGGCGCCCAGGTCCATGCCGTTCCACAGGTCGGACTGCGCCTTCGACAGCCCGAGCGTGCGGTGCCAGCCGCCGAGCAGGAAGGGCGCGGCGAGCCCCACGCCGACGGTGCGCGCGGCCAAGGGTCCCAGGCCGTCGCGCAGCCGGTGGGTGTGCTGCGCGATCGCGGGCAGCAGCGCTTCCGCGTCGGGAAAGTCGTAGGCCATCGCATGGCGCTCGCGCACCCGGGCCGTGAAGTCGATCAGCAGCCATTCGGCGCCGCGCCGGCCGACCTTGACGCCGATCGCGAAAGCGCCGTCGGGGTTGAGCGCAAGCGGCACGGAGGGCTGGCCGATGCGGCCGCGCACGCGGCTCTGCTTGACGATCAGCCCGTCCTCCTCGAGCCGCGCGGTGATCAGCCCGATGGTCTGCGCGCTCAGGCCGGTGAGGCGCGCGAGCTCGGCCTTGGGCAGGCTGCCGTGCACGCGCAGCGCCTGCAGCACGGTGCGCTCGTTGAACTGGCGCATGCCGACCTGGTTCGAGCCGCGCGGGCGCAGCAGGTCGGGCATGCGCGCGGCGGGCGCGGCATCAGGCATGCGCCTCCGCGGGCAAGGCGCTAGGCGGCATGGCACCGGTCATCACGGCCACGGTGTCGCTCATGCTGATCTTCTTCGGATCGAGCACGGCGGCGCGCTTGCCCAGGCGCGCGACGTGGATGCGGTCGGCGACCTCGAACACGTGCGGCATGTTGTGGCTGATCAGCACCACGGGCAGGCCGCGGTCGCGCACGCGGCGGATCAGCTCGAGCACCATGTTGCCCTCCTTCACGCCGAGCGCGGCAGTGGGCTCGTCCATGATGACCACGTGGCGCGCGAAGGCCGCGCTGCGCGCCACCGCCACGCACTGGCGCTGGCCGCCCGAGAGGGTCTCGACCGCCTGCGTCATCGACTGGATGCCGACCTTGAGGTCGGCCATGCGGGCCGTGCTCTCCAGCAGCATCCTCTTCTTGTCGAGCATGCGCAGCACGTTGCCGAGGAAGCCGGGGCGGCGCAGCTCGCGGCCGAGGAACAGGTTCTCGTAGATGGTCATCGCGGGCGCGACGGCCAGGTCCTGGTAGACGGTCTCGATGCCGGCCCGCCGCGCATCGAGCGGATTGCGGAACTGCACCGGCTGGCCGTCGAGCAGGATCCGGCCCTCGTCGGGCACGATCGCGCCCGACAGTGCCTTGATGAGCGAGGACTTGCCCGCGCCGTTGTCGCCGATCACCGCGAGGATCTCGCCCTCGCGCAGCTCGAAGTCGACGCCGTCGAGCGCGGTGACCTGGCCGTAGCGCTTCACCAGGCCCTGGGCCTGCATCACCACCTTCGGGTTCGTCACGGCGTTCATCAGCGGGCCCCCTTGCGCGAGAGCTGGTCGGCCGCCACCGCGAGGATCACGAGCACGCCCGTCACCAGCACCTGGTAGATCGACGACACGCCCATCAGCGTGAGGCCGTTGCGGAACACGCCCACGATCAGCACGCCGATCAGCGAGCCCAGCACGATGCCGCGGCCGCCGAACAGGCTGGTGCCGCCCAGCACCACCGCCGTGATGGCGTCGAGGTTCTCGGTCTGGCCCGCGTTCGGGTCGCCCACGCCGGTGCGCGCCACCGACAGCAGCGAGGCGATGCCGTAGAGCACGCCCGCGGCCACGTACACGCCCAGCAGCACGCGCTGCGTCGGGATGCCGACCAGCCGCGTGGCCTCGGCGTTGTTGCCCACCGCGTAGACGTGGCGCCCGGCGCCGGTCTCGCGCAGCACGAACCAGGCGAGGCCGTAGAGCGCCACCATCAGCACCGAGCCCCACGCCACCTCGGCGCTGCCGATGGTGAAGGTGGTGCCCAGGCCCGTGAGGCTGGCCGGCAGGTCGGTGATGGTCTGCGAGGACGAATACAGCTGCGTGATCGCGAAGGCGATGTTGAGCGTGCCCAGCGTCACGATGAAGGGCGGCAGCTTGATGCGCGTGACCAGCAGGCCGTTGAGCAGGCCGAACAGCGTGGTCACGCCGATGCCGCAGAGGATGGCCACCGGCACCGGCAGGCCGAGCTCGGTGGCGAACTTGCTCATGATGATGCCGCCCAGCGCCATCACCATGCCGCACGACAGGTCGATGCCGGCCGTGAGGATGATCAGCGTCTGGCCGATCGCGATCACGCCGACCACCATCACCTGCTGCAGGATCAGCGAGAGGTTGCCGCCGGTGAGAAAGCGGTCGGACTGGGTCGCGAAGAAGATGCAGGCACCCAGCAGGGCCAGCCACGGCCCGAGGGCGCCCCACGGGATGTGGTGCGTTGCGGATTTCGCCATCGATGTGCCTCCCTGGGGCTGTCCGCTTACTTCTTGCCCCAGCACAGCTCGGCGCCGGTCTTGGTGTCCTTGCTCTCGACGCCGGCCACGCTCTTGCCCGCGATCAGGGTCACGCCGGTGTCGACGTAGCCCGAGGCCTTCTTGCCGGTCTTCGCGAATTCGACGCCCGCGGCCACGCCCATCGCGGCCATCTTCAGCGGGTACTGCTGCGAGGTCGCGGCGATGATGCCGGCGTTGGTGTCCTTGATGCCCTGGCAGCCGCCGTCGACCGAGACGATCAGCACGCCCTTCTCCTTGCCCGCGCGCTTGAGCGCGTTGTAGGCACCGGCCGCGGCGGGCTCGTTGATGGTGTAGACCAGGTTCACGTCGGGCGCCTTCTGCAGGCAGTTCTCCATCACGGTCTGGGCCTTGGCCTGGTCGCCGAAGCTGTCGGCCATGCAGACGATCTCGGGCGCCTTCGAGAGCTCGTTCGACTTGGCGTCGTTGGCCGGCAGGCCGAAGCCCTTCATGAAGCCGTTGTGGCGCTGCGCGCCCACGGGGTGGCCCGGCAGCAGGTCGAGCGCGACGATCTTCGGCGTCTTGCCGGCCATCGCGGCCTTGGCGTATTCGCCGATCAGCACGCCGGCCGTGTAGTTGTTGGTGGCGAACAGCGCGTCGGTGGCCTCGGGCGGATCGGCCGGGCTGTCGAGCGCGATCACCATGATCCCCTTGTCGCGCGCCTTCTTGATCGCCGGCACGATGGCCTTGGCGTCGCTCGGCGTGATCAGGATGGTCTTGGCGCCGGCCGCGATCATGTTCTCCATGGCCGTGATCTGCCCCGCGTTGTCGCCGTCGGCCTTGCCCGCGCCCGACAGCAGCTTGGCGCCGAGCTTCTTGGCCTCTTCCTGCGCGCCCTCCTTCATCTTCACGAAGAAGGGGTTGGTCTCGGTCTTGGTGACGAGGCCGATCACGGGTTCGCCGGCGGCGAAGGCGGTAGAGGCGGCGACGGACGCGGCCGCCAGGGCCAGGATGCAGCGGATGCGGGGCATGGTTGTCTCTCCTTGGGCGGGCGGCTGGATCGGACCGCCCCGTGGTTCTCGGGATCCGGCCCGTTCGCCATGCGGATGGCGTCGCCGGGCCGGGCGCCAGCGGACTATCGGCCAAGGAAACGACTAAATCAAGTTGGTTTAGTTATCGAAAACCCGCACAGGAAGCATCAAGGATTCGGCTCGCGGCGATGGATCTGGACGCCTGTCAAACGAAACAGTTACTTGCATTTACTCACATTACCGACAGAATGAGCCAGCACTTGGAGGTCAAGCACGCGTGAGTGGCGAGGTCGTCGAACTGCTGAGAACCCAGCCCGAAATCGCGCTGTTCCTCGTGCTCGCCATCGGCCATGCCGTCGGCGCCATCCGCTTCGGACCGATCCAGCTCGGCGGCATCTGCGGCACCCTGATCGCCGCGCTGGTGGTCGGCCAGCTCGGCATCCGGGTCGACGACAGCGTGAAGAACGTGTTCTTCATGCTCTTCATCTTCGCGCTCGGCTACGCGGGCGGCCCGCAGTTCTTCGCCAACCTCGACGCCAAGGGCCTGCGCCTGGGCCTCTTGTGCCTCGTCGAGGTGGTGGCGGTGCTCGCGCTGGTGCTGGGCGCCACCGTGCTGCTGTCGCTCGACCAGGGCACGGCCGCCGGGCTGATGGCCGGCGCGGCCACCGAGTCGGCGGTGGTGGGCACGGCCACCGACGCGATCTCCAAGCTGGGCCTGCCCGCGGCGGACATGCAGCAGCTGCAGGCCAACGTGGTCACGGCCTACTCGATCACCTATGTGTTCGGGCTGATCGCGATCGTGGTCTTCACGAGCCAGGTGTTTCCGCTGCTGCTGCGCGTGGACCTGCGCGCCGAGGCCGATCGCCTGTGGAAGACCATGGGCGGCGGCGGCGATGATCCCGGCGCCGCGAGCGCGGTGCCCGAGATGGTCGGCCGCGTGTTCGAGGTGACGACCGGACGCGGCCGCTCGATCGGCGAGCTGGCCACGATCCTCGGCGGCCAGGCCCACGTCGAGCGCGTGCTGCGCGCCGGCCAGAGCCTGGCGGTGGAGCCCGCGCTGCGGCTGCGTGCCCACGACCGGGTGCTGGCCATCGGCCGGCGCGCGGCGCTGGTCAACGTGGCCGAGCTGCTGGGCCGCGAGTTCGCCGACACCACGGCCTTCGACGCGGTGGTCGAGACCACCGAGGCGGTGTTGAACCGGCGCGAATGGTTCGGCCGCGAGCTGCGCGAGCTGGCCGCGGCGCTGCCGCCCTCGGTGCAGGTCACGGGCGTGGCGCGCGACCGCCATGCGATGCCGCTGCTGGGCGAGCTGCGGCTCGCGCGCGGCGACGTGCTCCAGCTCTACGGCCCGGTCGACGAGGTGGCGCGCGCGCTGCCGCTGGCCGGCGACCGGGTGCTGGCCTCGACGCGCAGCAACATCAGCTTCGCGGCCGCGGGCATCCTGCTCGGCGTCTTCATCGGCGGCTTCAGCGTCAAGCTCGGCGGCATCCCGTTCTCGCTCGGCACCGGCGGCGGCGCGCTGCTCACCGGCCTGGGCTTCGGCTGGTACCAGGCGAAGAACCCGCACCGGCTCAGCGTGCCGCCCGATGCACTGGCGCTGATGAAGGACCTGGGCCTGGCCACCTTCATCGCCTGCGTCGGCCTGGCCTCGGGGCCGCAGGCGCTGGCGCTGATCAAGAAATTCGGCGTGGCGCTGCCGCTGGTCGGCGTGGCCGTGGCGGTGGTGCCGGCGAGCCTGTCGCTGTTCGTCGGCCACCGGCTGCTCAAGCTCGAGGCGCCGGTGCTGCTGGGCGCGATCGCGGGCCAGCAGTGCAGCACGCCGGCTCTCAGCGCGGTGCAGAACGCGGCCGGCAACGCCACGCCGCTGCTGGGCTACACCATCACCTATGCGATCTCGAACGTGGTGCTGCCGCTGATGGGACCGCTGATCGTCGCGCTGGCCGGGCTGGTTCACCACGCGGCGAAATGAATTCGAAACCTCGAAGGAGCTGATCCATGGAATGGCTGCACGAAACATTCAAGAAGTCGCCCGAGATGGCGCTCTTTCTCTCGCTGGCGGTCGGCTACTGGATCGGCAAGATCAAGTTCGGCAAGTTCCAGCTCGGCGGCGTGGCCGGCTCGCTGCTGGTGGCGGTGATCGTGAGCCAGGTCGGCGTGCAGGTCGACGCCGGAGTGAAGGCGGTGCTGTTCGCGCTCTTCATCTATGCGGTGGGCTTCGAGAGCGGCCCGCAGTTCTTCAGCTCGCTGGGGCGGCAATCGATCAAGGAGATCGTCCTGGCCGCGGTCATGGCGGCCACCGGCCTGGCCACGGTGGTGGTCATGGCCAAGTGGTTCGGGCTCGACAAGGGCCTGGCGGCCGGCGTGGCGGCCGGCGGCCTCACGCAGTCGGCCATCATCGGCACGGCCGGCGACGCGATCGCCAAGCTCGGCCTCGACGCGGCCGAGACCGCGCGGCTGCAGGCCAACGTGGCGATCGGCTATGCCGTGACCTACGTGTTCGGGTCCTTCGGCGCGATCATCGTCTGCGTCAACCTGCTGCCCAAGTTCATGGGCCGCACCATCCGCGACGACGCGATCGCGGCCGAGACCGCGATGCAGGCCGGCATGAAGGTGCTCGGTGCCGACCAGGAGGAAGCCGCGCCCTCGCTGGTGGGCCGCATCTACGAGCTCACGGCCGATCCGCAGCGCACCGTGGCCGACATCGAGAACGCCGACCCGGCCACCACCATCACCATCGAGCGCGTCAAGCGCGACGGCCGCTTCGTCGAGGTCAGCCCCACGCTCGCGCTGCGCCGCGGCGACATCGTGCTGGCCGTGGGCCGGCGCGACGCGGTGGTGGCGAGCGCGCCGCTGCTGGGCAAGGAGGTCTACGCGGTCGAGGGCATGGAGCTCACCATGCACAAGCGCGACATCGTGCTGACCAACAAGGACTTCGAGCGCAAGACCGTGGCGCAGATCCGCGAGGCCACCGCGGGCGGCGTGCGCCACGGCATCTTCGTGGTGCAGCTGAGCCGCATGGGCCAGGTGCTGCCGATGCAGCCCGACACCGTGGTGCAGGCCGGCGACGTGGTCACGATCTTCGGCGCCGAGCAGGACGTCAAGCGCGTGGCCGCGATCGTCGGCGACGTGATCGTGCCGAGCGCCAAGACCGACTTCGTCTACCTCGGCGCGGGCCTGGTGGTCGGCCTGCTGGTGGGCCTCTTGAGCGTGAAGATCGGCAGCATCCCGCTCACGCTCGGCGCCGGTGGCGGCGCCCTGCTCTCGGGCCTGCTGTTCGGCTGGTACCGCGCGCGGCGCCAGACCTTCGGCGCGCTGCCGACCAGCGCCGTGCAGCTGCTCAAGGACCTGGGCCTGGCCGGCTTCGTGGTGGTGGTGGGGCTGTCGTCGGGCTTGCAGGCGGTGCAGACCGTCAAGGAGCACGGGCTCACGATCTTCGGCGTGGGCGTGGTCGTGACCATCGTGCCGATGATCCTCACGATGCTGTTCGGCCGCTACGTGCTGCGCTATGCCAACACCGCGATCTTCGCGGGCGCGCTCAGCGGCTCGCGCAGCGCCAACCCGGCTTTCGGCGAGGTGCTCGACAAGGCCGAGAACGCCATTCCCACCGTGCCCTTCGCGATCACCTACGCGCTGGCCAACGTGTTCCTCACGCTGCTCGGGCCGCTGATCGTCGCGCTGGTCTGAGCACGCCCTCCCTCTTCTTCCTTTCCTGCCTTACTCACAACCAAGGAGCCTTTCCATGGATTTCGGCGACGTGAAAAAACTCAGCGGCCTGAGCCCCTTCGAACTCAAGGACGCGCTGATCCAGGTGGCCAGCCAGGGCGACCGCCTGATGCTCAACGCGGGGCGCGGCAATCCGAACTTCCTCGCGACCACGCCGCGCCACGGCTTCTTCGCGTTTGGCGAATTCGCCATGACCGAGAGCGAGCGCTCCTTCGTCTACATGGAAGGCGTGGGCGGCTTCCCGCAGCGCGAGGGCATCGAGGCGCGCTTCGAGATCTTCACCAAGGCCAACGCGGGCCGGCCCGGCGTGCGCTTCATCGAGGCGGCGGTGTCGTACGTGCGCGACCAGCTCGGCCTGTCGGCCGGCGACTTCATCTACGAGATGTGCGAGGCGATCCTGGGCTGCAACTATCCGGTGCCCGACCGCATGCTGCGGCTCAGCGAGATCATCGTGGGCCAGTACATCCACAAGGAGATGATCGGCACCCATCCCTTCGTGGGCAGGTTCGACATGTACGCGGTGGAAGGCGGCACCGCCGCCATGACCTACCTGTTCAACAGCCTGCGCGAGAACGGGCTGCTCGAGCCCGGCGACACCATCGCGCTGGGCATGCCGATCTTCACGCCCTACATCGAGATCCCGCACCTCAACGACTACCAGCTGATCGAGGCGCTGATCGACGCGCCGTCCGAGAACGGCTGGCAGTACACGAAGAAGGAACTACAGAAGCTGCTCGACCCGAAGGTCAAGGCCTTCTTCCTGTGCAACCCGAGCAACCCGCCCTCGGTGAAGATCAGCGACGAGGTGCTCGGCTACATCGCCGACATCGTGAAGCAGCGGCCCGACCTGATCATCCTGACCGACGACGTCTACGGCACCTTCGCCGACGACTTCCGCTCGCTGTTCGCGATCTGCCCGCGCAACACCATCCTCGTGTATTCGTTCTCGAAGTACTTCGGCGCCACCGGCTGGCGCATGGGCGTGGTGGCCACGCACGAGGACAACGTGCTCGACCACCAGATCGCGGCCCTGCCCGAGGCGGCGCTGAAGGAACTCGACGCGCGCTACAGCTCGATCACCACCGAGCCGCGCCGGCTCAAGTTCATCGACCGGCTGGTGGCCGACAGCCGCACCGTGGCGCTCAACCACACGGCCGGCCTGTCGACGCCGGTGCAGGCGCAGATGGTGATGTTCTCGCTGTTCTGCCTGATGGACGAACCCGAGGCCTACAAGCACGCGATGAAGCGCATCGTGAAGCGGCGCAAGGAGGCGCTCTACCGCGAGCTCGGGCTGCCGCTGTCGGCCGATCCGAACTCGGTGAGCTACTACCACCTGCTCGACCTGCAGGAGATCGCCACCCAGATGCACGGCGAGCGCTTCGGCGACTGGATCGTGACCCAGCTGCAGCCCAACGAGGCGCTGTTCCGCATCGCCGAGGAGACCGGCATCGTGCTGCTGCCGGGCCGCGGCTTCGGCGGCAAGCACGCCTCGGGCCGGGTCTCGCTGGCCAACCTCAACGAGTACGACTACGCCAACATCGGGCGCTCGCTGCGCAAGCTGGCGTCGGAGTACTTCGCGCGCTTCGAGCAGCAGTCGGGCAAGGCCAGGCGCAGCAGCGATCCGGCGGTGTCGGCGGTGGTGGTGAAGCCGCAGAAGGCGGCGAAACGGGGCAAGAAGAAGTAAGTAGCGGAAAGTGGGACCGGGCAGCCACCCGGCCAGCCCCTCCAAATTCATTTTCATTTTCTTCAGGCTTCAAGGGTTTCCCCTTCCCTCCTTTTTTCTTACATCTTGATTTATCCGCTTACGATTTGACGGTCGACGGCCGTCAGGTCGATGGCTGCGATAACTCCAAGAAACACTGAGGGAACACTGGAATGAAATGGTTTGCATACGCGGCGACCACAGCCGCGCTGGTCGGGGTATTGGGAGGATGCGGAGGAGGCGGTGGAGGGGGCGGCGGAGGCCTGCCCTTCCCGGTCGTGCCCTCGACACCCATGACCCTCGCCGTTCAGGTGAACGGCAAGGCCGTCACGGCGGACGCCGGCGGCAAGTATTCGATCAAGCCGGGCGACACGGTCACGCTGACGCCCAACCAGGGCACCGGCTGGAACAACAGCTCGACGCCCGCGGGCTCGGTCAGCCTGCGCAAGGCCGCGATCTCGAGCAGCCAGTGGTCGGCCCAGATCGTCAACAACACCGCCGCGGCCGCCGTGTTCACCGTGAGCGCCAAGGCGAGCGCCGACGCGGCGCAGGTCAAGGACGCCGTCTTCAACGTTTCCGCGGGCAACGCGAGCAACGGCACCTACAGCGTCTTCGCGACCAACGGCACCCGGCAGAAGCTGGCGCTCAACTTCGATGCGCAGTTCTACGTCATGACCGACAACGCCGGCGTGGCTGTCGAGGACAGCTTCAGCACCGATCTTTCGGAAGCCGGCACCTACCTGTTCCAGTCGTCGCGCAACACCGCCAAGGCGATCAACACGCGCTTCCGCATGGTCACCGACACGGTGGTCGGCAGCTTCCCGTTCGAAGCCGCTGGCGTGCCGAACACTTACGCGGTGCAGCCCTTCGTGGCATCGCGCGCGCTCGTGACCAAGCAGAGCGACCTGGATGGCGACTACAACCGCCTCGGCATCGGCGCGCTGGCCAGCGTGCGCGACTCGAACATCCGCCAGGCCCGCGTGACGGGCGGCGGCACGGTGTTCCTGCTGTGCAACGAGGTGGCGATCACCGCGCCCGCCAGCTGCCCGCCGGCTTCCGTATTGACCTACAACGTGACGCCCGGCGCGACGCCCGACGCATGGAACATCGCCAGGGTGACCGACCCCACGGACACGGGCACGTTCTCGATCGCGCGCGTCGCGGGCAAGAACGTGTACCTGTCCGCCGGCACCAACCCCAGGGCGCCGAACGACGCGCTGTTCCGTATCGGCCTGGTCGAATCCTCGACCTGGGGCGCCACGACCGCCAGCGGCGGCGATACCGCCGGCCGCTGGGGCACGCTGAAGTTCACGGCCACCACCTACGAGACCATCCTGGCGCAGCCCGATGCCACCGTCTACGCAGTGGGCTATCCGCTCAACATCACCAGCGCTTCCATCGCCGGCATCAAGGGCATCAACCAATCGGGCACGGACCGCTACTTCGGCGCGCAGGACGGCACCATCTCGGCCGTCGTCGGCGCTCGAGGCGGCCCCGTGGCCGGCTACATCCAGATCGGCCTGGTGAACTGACGATCCGACAGCGCTCCCGGTGATCCGGGAGCAAAGCCATCGCGCCGCGCGCCTGAAAAGGTTCGCGGCGTTTTTGCTTTTCGAGGCCGTCTTTCGCCCGGCGCCGCGACGCCCTGGCATACGATGGCGGGAAACAGAAGAGGGGCCCGCGAAGGGGCGAGAAGAATGATCGTTGGAATTGACCTGGGCACCACCAACAGCCTGGCGGCGGTGTGGCGGGATGGCGCTTCCGTGCTGGTGCCCAACGGGCTCGGCGAGTACCTGACGCCCTCTTGCGTCAGCATCGACGAGGACGATTCGGTGCTGGTCGGCAAGGCGGCGCGCGAGCGGCTGCAGACGCATCCCGAGCGCACGGCCGCGGTGTTCAAGCGCTACATGGGCAGCAACAAGACGGTGCGGCTGGGCAAGCGCGAGTTCCGGCCCGAGGAGCTGTCGGCGCTGGTGCTGCGCTCGCTCAAGGCCGATGCCGAGGCGATGCTCGGCGAGCCGGTCACCGAGGCCGTGATCACCGTGCCGGCCTACTTCTCCGATGCCCAGCGCAAGGCCACGCGCGCCGCGGGCGAGCTCGCGGGCCTGAAGGTCGAGCGGCTGCTCAACGAGCCGACCGCCGCCGCGCTGGCCTACGGCATGCACGACATGCGCGCCGAAACCCGCTTCCTGGTGTTCGACCTCGGCGGCGGCACCTTCGACGTGTCGATCCTCGAGATGTTCGAGGGCGTGATGGAGGTGCGTGCCTCGGCGGGCGACAACTTCCTGGGCGGCGAGGACTTCGTCGAGGCGCTGATCGCGCTCTTCTTCGAGCGCAACAAGCTGCCGGCCAGCCTGCGCACCGATGCCCACTTCATGCAGCGCCTGGCCGCCCAGACCGAGGCCGCCAAGCGCGCGCTGAGCACGCAGCCGACGGCCGAGATCGTGGTCGCGCACGAGGCGGCGCAGCACCGGCTGTCGCTCGACGAAGGCACGCTCGAGCAGGCCTGCGCCGCACTGCTCAAGCGGCTGCGCGCACCCGTCGAGCGCGCGCTGCGCGACGCCAACCTGCGCGCCGGCGAGCTCGACGCGGTGGTGCTGGCCGGCGGTGCCACCCGCATGCCGGTGGTGCGGCGCCTGGCCACCACCATGTTCGGCCGCTTCCCCTCGATCGACTTCAACCCCGACGAGGTGGTGGCGCTCGGCGCCGCCGTGCAGGCCGGCCTGAAGGCGCGCGACGCGGCGCTCAAGGAAGTGGTGATGACCGACGTGGCGCCCTACTCGCTGGGCGTGGCGGTCAGCCGCTGGCTCAGCGACACCACGGTGACGCACGGCCACTTCGACCCGATCATCGAGCGCAACAGCACGGTGCCCGTGAGCCGCTCGAAGAGCTACGTGCCGAACTCGGGCAGCCAGACCTCGGTCGACCTGCACGTGTTCCAGGGCGAGTCGCGCATGGTGCGCGACAACGTGCACCTGGGCACCCTGCACGTGCCGCTGCCGAGCCTGGGAGCGGGAGCGTCCCCGGGCGACGCCGCGGTCGAGGTGCGCTTCACCTACGACGTCAACGGCCTGCTGCAGGTCGAGGCCACGGTGCAGAAGACGCAGGAGACCTTCAGCCTGCTGATCGAGGGCAACCCGGGCCTGCTGAGCGAGGCCGAGATCAAGGAGCGGCTGGCGGCACTGAGCGCGCTCAAGATCCATCCGCGCGACCGCATCGAGAACCGCACCCTGCTGGCGCGCGCCGAACGCATCTACCAGCAGTTGCGCGGCGACGTGCGCGAGTGGCTGGGCATCCGCATCGCCGAATTCGAGCGCGTGCTGGCGCTGCAGGACAAGCGGCAGATCGCGGCGATGCAGCGCCAGTTCCAGGAGCAGTTGGAGCAGATCGAGCGCGACGGCCCGCTGGCCGATTGAAACGGGGGCGACGACCATGACCGAGGTCCCCGGCTTCCTGCTCGAGCTCGGCCTGCGCGCCGATGCCGACGAGCGCGCCGTGCGGCGCGCCTATGCGGTGCAGCTCAAGCAGATCGACCAGGCGGCGCAGCCGCTGCAGTTCCAGCAGTTGCGCGAGGCTTACGAGGCCGCGTTGCACTGGGCGCGGCAGGCGCGGGACGTGCAGCAGGCCGAGGCGGTGCCCCCGCCGCCCTCCCCGCCCGAAGCCGTGGTCGAGGTCGCCCCCGAACCGGCGCCCCCCCCGGCCCCCGCCGAACCGCGTCCCGACCCCGTGCGCGACATCCTCGTCGCGCTCGACACCCGGTTGCAGCAGGAGCCGCTGCGCAGCGTCCCCGAAGCCACCGCGCTGCTCGAACACACGCTCGAGGACCCGCGCCTGCTCGACATGGATGCGCGCTTCCTGTTCGAGGCCAACATCGCTCACCTGCTGGCCTGCGGCTGGCGACCCGGCCACGAACACCTGTTCGAGGCCGCGCTCGTTCTCTTCGATTGGCGCACCGACTCGGCGCGGCTGCTGCGGCTGGGACAGGCCGGGCAGGTGGTGGACCGCGCGATCGTCGAGCAGGATGCGCAGGGGCAGCAGGCGCCGCTCGCACGCGACAGCCAGCTGGAATACCTGGAACTGCTGCGGCGCACGGCACGGCCCGAGCCGCGGATGCTGGCGCTGGGGCTCGGACCGGTCATGCACGCCGCGGCCCACTACCCGACCTGGCTGCGCCTGACCTCGAACACCGCGAACATCGAGGCCTGGAACGAACGCAACGCGGACTTGACGCGCACCAACCCGAAGGCGCCCGTCTACGACGACTCGGTCAGCACCTCGCAGATGGTGACCTGGTTCGTTGCTTTCTGCGGCGTGGTGCTGCTGATCGTGCTGCTGAAGGCCGCCCCCTCGGGGCAGCCTGCGTCGCCGACCGAGCAGGCCGCGCAGCGTGCAGGAGCAGCCGCCGTCCAGGAGCTCTTGCGCAATGCACGCGCCCGGCAGTCCTCGCAACCGTCGCCCGCTGCACAGGCAGGGGCTTCCGACACCCCCGCCATCCCGGCACCCCAGCGCCCGTCGATCGAACCCGATCCTCCGGCCGCCAGGTACACGACCGCCCCGCGCCCGCTCTATCCCGCCCTGTCGAAGCGGCTCGGCGAGCAAGGGACCGTCACGCTCAAGGTCCGGGCCGATGCCCAAGGCGCGGTGAGCGATGCCGTGGTGCTGCAGGGCTCGGGTCACGCGCGCCTGGACAACGCCGCCATCGACGCGGTGCGCGAGGCCCGGGTCGTTCCGAGGAAGGGTACGGACGGTCGCGGCGTAGGTGCCTGGTACAAGGCCTCGATCCAGTTCACGCTGAACGATGCCGACCGGCCGCCGGGCACGGCAACGCCGCCCGCGCCGCGCCACAGCTATGGCGACAGGGTCACGGCGGCGGTCCGCCCGAACATCGTGTTCTCGAACAACGTGCCGGGCAATCCGGCGGTCGAATACACGCTGGCGCTGCGACCCGACGGCCGGATCATGGACGCCAGGCTGTCGAAAGCCAGCGGCGTTCCCGAATGGGATGCCGCCGCGCTGCGCGCGATCCTCAGGACCGACCGCATGCCGCTGACCGACGACGGTACCGTGCCGTCGACGATGGTGCTGGTGCTGCGGCCGAAGCTGCAATGAAGCGCCGCACCGCCTGGCACGCCCGCCTTCGATAGACCACATGGCCTGGATCCTGGTCGCCGCCGCTCTCTGCACCGCCCTCCACCTGGGCGCCATCGCGCTGGCGGCGATGCGCTTCGGCATCCCGATCCGGGAGATCCATTACGGCTGGGGCCCGACGCTGCTGCGCATCGGCCCGCTGCGGATCAAGCCGCTGGTGTTCGCGGGCTCGGTCGTGCTCAAGGACGGCGGGGCCGAAGGGCTCGAGGGCGATGCCAAGCGCGATGCCTTCGACAGCCAGCCGCGCACGACGCGGCTGCTGATCGGCTGCGCCGGGCCGTTCGCGCTGCTGACGCTCGCGCTGCTGGTGTCGCCCTTCGACGGCCTCGGGCAGGTCGGCAGCGGTTTCGTGCAGTACGTCGAGGGCGCGCTGTCGCCATTCGGGCAGGCGCAGCGGCTGCTGCGGCTCGCGGCCGAGGCGGCCGACGGCCTGGACTTCGTGCCGCTGCTCGGCCTGGTCGCGGCGAAGACCGCCGCCTTCAACCTGCTGCCGCTGCCCGGCAGCAACGGCGGCTTCCTGCTGCAGGCCCTGTTCGAGCGCACGGCACTGGCGCGGCGCTGGCCGCCGCAGGCCACGCAGGCGGCGCTGCTGCTGTTCCTGGGCTCGATGCTGTCGTGGCTGCTGGCCCTGGCGATCTACCTCGGGCCCTTGCTGGTTTGACCGCGCATCACGCCGGGCTGGCAGCCCGCCGCGCCCCAGCCTCCAGCCGCATCACTTTCCACGCGCACAAGGTCCCCGCCACCGCGAGCAGCGCCGCCAGCGCGAACATCGTGCGGTAGCCGAAGGCCTGCGCCACCGCGCCGCCCAGCAGCACGCCGAGCACGCCGCCGAAGCCGTAGCCGATGACGGTGAACAGCGCCTGGCCACGTCCGCGCAGCCGGCCCGGGAAGCGGCGCGACACCACGGCGATGCAAGTGGTGTGGTGGGCCGCGAAGCTCAGCGCGTGCAGCCACTGGGCCACGACCAGCGCGGCGATCCAGCCGCCGAGGCCGGCGGTCAGGCCCAGCCGCGCGACGGCCGCGATGCCGCACACCAGCATCCAGCGCGGCATCGGCAGCAGGCCGATCAGCCGGCCCTGCAGGAAGAACCAGACGATCTCGGCCACCACCGACAGCGCCCACAGCAGGCCGATGGTGCTCTTGCCGTAGCCGAGCGAATCGAGGTAGAGCGAGAAGAAGGCATAGACCGAGAAGTGCGACATCACCTGGAAGAACAGCGCCGCGAAGAACCACTGCACGACGCGGTTGCGCAGCACCGGGCCGATGGGTTCGCCGGGCGCGTCGTGCGCGGCCACGGGCTCGCGGCTGTCGGGCAGGCGCAGGGTGGCGAGCAGCACCACGGCCAGGGTGCCGGCGGCCCAGGCCGGGAAGTGCTTCATGCCGAAGCGGTCGAACCACTCGCCCGCGACGAACACGGTGACCAGGAAGCCGGCCGAGCCGCACAGCCGGATGCGCCCGTAGCGGCCCCAGTCGCCGGCCACGAGGTGCGCCATGGCGGCCTCGGTCAGCGACATCATCGAGCTGGTGTGGGTGAACATCAGCAGCAGCACCAGCGCGAGCCACCACGCGCCGCCGTTCCACCACAGGCCGAAGGAACTGAGCAGCGCGATCGCCGCGCTGATGCGCAGCAGCAGCACGCGCTGGCCCGTGTGGTCGCTGAGCGCCCCCCAGGCATAGGGCGCGAACACGCGCGTGACCGACTGCACCGAGGCCAGCAGGCTGATGGTGAAGATCGGCAGCCCCAGGTCCTTGAGCCACAGCGGCAGGTAGGGATTGAAGAAGCCGATGTGCGCGAAATAGCTGGCCGACAGGCCAGCGAACGCCAACAGGTGGCCGCGCCCGGCCACGGGTGGCGGCGTGGACACTAGAGGAAGGACGCCTGCGGCGACGTGGCCTGGGTCTTCTCGTTGTCGCCCTGCACGTCACCGCACTGGGCGCGGTGGCGCAGCGCATGGTCCATCACCACCAGCGCGAGCAGCGCCTCGGCGATCGGCGTCGCGCGGATGCCCACGCAGGGATCGTGGCGGCCCTTGGTGACCACCTCGACCGGGTTGTTGTTCACGTCGATCGACTGGCGCGGGCTGATGATCGAGCTGGTGGGCTTGATCGCGATGCTGACCTCGAGGTCCTGCCCCGAGCTGATGCCGCCGAGGATGCCGCCCGCGTTGTTGCTCAGGAAGCCGGTCGGCGTGATCGAGTCGCCATGGGTGGTGCCGCGCTGCGTCACGCTGTCCCAGCCGGCGCCGATCTCGACCGCCTTCACGGCATTGAGGCCCATCATCGCGTAGGCGATGTCGGCATCGAGCTTGTCGTAGAGCGGCTCGCCGAGGCCGACGGGCACGCGGGTGGCCGTCACGCGCACGCGCGCGCCGCAGGAGTCGCCGGCCTTGCGCAGCCGGTCCATGTAGTCCTCGAGCGCGCTCACGTCGGCGATCGGCGCGAAGAAGGGATTGTTCGGCACGTGGTCCCAGCTCTCGAAGGGGATCGCGATCTCGCCGATCTGCGTCATGCAGCCGCGGAACACCATGCCGAATTTCTCGGCCAGCCACTTCTTGGCGACCGCGCCGGCCGCGACCGTGGGCGCGGTGAGCCGGGCCGAGGAGCGCCCGCCGCCGCGCGGGTCGCGGATGCCGTACTTCCTGTGGTACGTGAAGTCGGCGTGGCCCGGGCGGAACTGCTGGGCGATCTGGCCGTAGTCCTTGCTGCGCTGGTCGGTGTTCTGGATCAGCAGCGCGATCGGGGTGCCGGTGGTCTTGCCTTCGTACACGCCCGAGAGGATCTGCACCGCGTCGGGCTCGTTGCGCTGGGTGACGTGGCGGCTGGTGCCGGGACGGCGGCGGTCGAGGTCGGCCTGGATGTCGGCTTCGCTCAGTGCCATGCCCGGGGGGCAGCCGTCGATCACGCAGCCGATGGCCGGGCCGTGGGATTCCCCGAAATTGGTGACCGCGAAGAGATGTCCGAAGGTGTTGCCGCTCATGGGCAGGGATTATCCCCCGCAAAGCGGGGCCGGACGGCGCGGCGCCCGAATGCCCGAGGGCAATGCCCGCGCGGCCTATTCGGTGGCGCCCTCGAGCCGCCGCGCCAGCGCGCCGAGCTGAAGCTCGATCGCGAACAGCCGCTCGTTGAGCACCGCAGTCTGCAGCCGGATCGCCTCGACGATCGCACGGGCCTGCGGATCGGGCGTGTTGTCGACCAGCTCCGCGAGGTCGTGCAGCTTCTTGCGCAGTTCGTTGCTCATGGACTCTCCGTGGGGTTCGTTCGGTGACGCGGCCAGTATGGGCCCGGCCCGGCCTCAGGGCAACGCATCGGCCGCGGCGGGCCGGGTTTGTCCCGAGCGGCGCATGACCACGGCCAGCAGCCCCGCGATGGCCAGCAGCACCACCACGCCGATGCCGGCCATCAGGTGCAAGCCGCGCAGCAGCGCCGTGCGCGCATCGGCCAGCAGCTCGGCACCGGCCGCGCCGCCGAGCTGCCCGGCCAGCGCCACGGCACCGCCGAGCGTGCTGCGCGCGGCCTCGACCGCGGCGGCGTCGCCGAGCGAGGCCGGCACGGCGTCGGCCATCATGGCGCGGTAGACCGCCGCGCCCACGCTGCCGAGGATGGCGATGCCCAGCGCGCCGCCGAATTCGGAACTGGTTTCCGAAATCGCCGAGGCCACGCCCGCGCGCTCGGGCGGCGCGCTGCCGACCACCAGGTCGGTCGACAGCGTGAACACCACCGCCAGCCCGAGCGAGGACACGACCATGCTGCCCACCAGCAGCGCCAGGCCGCCCTGCACCGGCAGCGCGACCAGCAGCGCGAAACCCAGCGCCGCGACCACCAGTCCGCCGGTCATCGCATGCACCGGCCGCACGCGCCGCGTGAGCGCGGGCGCGGCCATCGAGCCCACGATGAAGGCGCCCGCGCTGGGCACGCTCCACAGGCCGGCCTGCAGCGGCGACAGCCCCAGCACCATCTGCAGGTACTGGGCCTCGTAGAGGAACAGCCCGAACATCACGAAGCACGACAGCATGTAGGCGCCCAGCGCCACGCTGAAGGCCGGCGCGCGGAACAGCCGCAGGTCGATCATCGGATCGGCCAGCCGGCGCTGGCGCCGCACGAACAGCCAGCCGATGGCCAGCCCCACGACGATGGCGGCGAGCGACAGCGCGCTCGCGCCGTGCTCGGCCGTCTGCTTCACGCCGTAGATGGCCGGCAGCACCGCGCCCAGCGACAGCGCCACGCTCGCGAGGTCGAGCCGCGCGGCCTCGGGGTCGCGGTACTCGGGCAGCAGCACGGGGCCGAGCATCAGCAGCAGCACCATCACCGGCACGCCGACCAGGAACACCGAGCCCCACCAGAAGTATTCGAGCAGCACGCCGCCGACCACCGGGCCGATGACCGCGCCCGCCGAGAAGCTCGAGATCCAGACCCCGATGGCCAGCGTGCGCTGACCCGGATCGAGGAACATGTTGCGGATCAGCGAGAGCGTGGACGGCGCCAGCGTCGCGCCGGCCACGCCGAGCAGCGCGCGGGTGGCGATCAGCATGTTGGCGCTGTTCGAGAAGGCCGCCAGCACCGAGGCCAGGCCGAAGGCCACGGCGCCGATCAGCAGCAGCCGGCGCCGCCCGATGCGGTCGCCCAGCGTGCCCATGGTGACCAGCAGGCCCGCGACCAGGAAGCCGTAGATGTCGACGATCCACAGCAGTTGCGCCGCCGTCGGCTTGAGTGCCTCGCTGATCGCGGGGATCGCGAGGTTCAGCACCGTGAGGTCCATCGAATAGAGCATGCACGGCAGCGCGATGACGGCCAGGCCGGTCCATTCGCGCACCGTGGCGCGCGGCGGCGCGGCGCCGCTCATCGAGGGCCTTCGGGGCCGGGGCCGAACGAGAGGATCGGCCGCAGTTCGATGCTGCCGTTGCGCGCGGACGGGATGCCGGCCGCGATCCGCAGCGCTTCCTCCTCGCTGCCGGCCTCGACCAGGTAGAAGCCGCCGAGCTGTTCGCTGGTCTCGGCGAAGGGGCCGTCGGTCACGGACAGCCGGCCGCGGCGCATGCGCACGGTGGTGGCGGTCTCGGCCGGCTGCAGGGCCTCGGCCTCGACCAGCTGGCCGCGCGCGCGCAGTTGCGCGTCGTAGTCGATGTGTTCCTGGATGTAGTGCGCCATGTCGGGCGGCGGAGCCTCGGTTTCGTAGATCAGGCAAAGGTACTTCATGCCGCATTCCCCTCGGCGGCGTCCATGCTCTGGATCGGACGGACTTCGATGCTGCCGTGGCGCGCCATCGGGATGCGGCCCGCGAGCTGGATCGCGACGTTGAGGTCGCGCGCCTCGATCAGGATGAAGCCGCAGAGCTGCTCGCGCACCTCCGCGAACGGTCCGTCGACGTGCGAGGCCTTGCCGTCGCGCACGCGCACGACCTTGGAGGACCTGGCGCTCGCCAGCACGTCGGCGGCGATGAAGTGGCCGTTCTTCTCGAGCTCGCGGTCGTAGGCCATCGAGTCTTCGTCGAGCGAACGCCGCTCGTCGGGCGACAGGGTGGCGAACAGGGCCGGGTCGCAGTGGACGAGGCAGAGGTATTTCATGCGGAATCTCCTTTCGGATGGAATGAGGACACCACTGGTCGATCGGCGAGGCGCCGGATCGACATGCGGGCGCAACAAACTGCAAATATTTCTAGCCGGGCAAGGACGCCAGTTGCCGCGCGAGGAACTGGCGCTCGGGCTGCTGCCGGGCCAGCGCGAGCGCGCGCTCGTAGGCGCCGCGCGCCTCGCCGAGCCGGCCGAGGCGGCGGCACAGCTCGGCCCGCGCGCCATGCGCGAGGTGGTAGTCGGCCAGCTCGCCGCGCGCGAACAGCGCGTCGACCAGCGCCAGGCCCGCGGCCGGGCCGTCGCGCATCGCGATCGCGGCCGCGCGGTTGAGTTCGGCCACGGGCGAGGGATCGAGCCGCAGCAGCACGTCGTAGAGGCCGACGATCTGCGGCCAGTCGGTGGCCTCGGCACGCTCGGCCTCGGCATGGACCGCGGCGATCGCCGCCTGCAGCGCATAGGGGCCGAAGCGGCGCGAGCGCAGCGCGCGCTCCACCAGCGCGGCGCCCTCCTCGATCTGCGCGCGGTGCCAGAGGCCGCGGTCCTGCCGGTCGAGCAGCACGATCTCGCGCTGCGCCGAGGTGCGTGCGGCACGGCGCGCATCGTGCAGCAGCATCAGCGCCAGCAGGCCCAGCGCCTCGGGCGCGGCCTCGGCGCCGGGCAGCAGCCCGACCAGCAGCCGGCCGAGCCGGATCGCCTCGGCCGAGAGGTCGGCGCGCGTCAGGCTCTCGCCCGAGGAAGCCGCATAGCCTTCGTTGAAGACCAGGTAGACCACGCGCAGCACCGCATCGAGCCGTTCGGGCAGCTCGGTGCGCGTGGGCACCTGGTAGGGAATGCGCGCGTCGCGGATGCGGGCCTTGGCGCGCACGATGCGCTGCGCGATGGTCGGCGCGGGCACCATGAAGGCGCGCGCGATCTCCTCGGTCGCGAGTCCGCAGACCTCGCGCAGCGTGAGCGCCACCTGGGCATCGGGCGAAAGGGCCGGATGGCAGCAGGTGAAGACCAGGCGCAGGCGGTCGTCCTCGAGTTCGTCGGTGTCGGCGTCCCAGCCCGGCGCGGGGTCGGCCAGCGCCTCGGCGCGTTCGGCCGACTCGTCCCAGGGCGAGAAGCGCGCCTGGCGCCGCAGGGCGTCGATCGCCTTGAAGCGCCCGGCCGACACCAGCCACGCGCGCGGGTTCGCGGGCACGCCCTGCGCCGGCCACTGCTCGAGCGCGGCGCGGAAGGCCTCGTGCAGCGCCTCCTCGGCGCGGTCGAAATCGCCGAGCAGGCGCACCAGCGTGGCGAAGATGCGGCGCGATTCGCCGCGATAGACCGCCTCGAGCGTGGCGCGCACCGGGTCCGTCATGCGGCGGGTTCCGGCCTGCCCAGCCAGCGTTCGAGCCGCAGCATCGAACCGGTCCAGCCATGCTCGTGGCCCTCGCGCGCGGCCTGGTCGAAGAACTGCTCGTGCAGCAATTCGAGCTCGCAGCCGGTGCCGGCCGCGTCGGGCTCGATGCGCACCGTGACGCGCGATTCGCGCTCGGGCGTGCTGCGCCAGGCCCAGCTGAAGACCAGCCGGCGCTGCGGCACGATCTCGAGGTAGGTGCCGCTGACGTCGTGCGTCTCGCCGTCGGCCGCGAGCATCGCCACGCGGAAGCGCCCGCCCACGCGCAGGTCGACCTCGGCATGCGGCACCGCGACGATCTCCTCGGGGCCGAACCAGTGCTTCAGCGCCTGCGGGTCGGTCCACGCGCGCCAGACCTTGTCGGGCGCGACGGCGTAGTGGCGGCGGAGGGTGAGGGAGGGACGTCCGGTGTCGGGGCTGGCAGGTTCCGCCATTCGGTTTGCTCCTGGTGGTAGAGAAAGCGCGCCAAGGCATCGAGGCGCCCGGTCCAGAACTTCTCGTAGCGCGACAGCCACACGGCGGCCTCCTGCATCGGCCGCGGCGAGAGCTCGCAGCGCACGACCCGGCCTTCCTTCGTGCGCGAGATCAGCCCCGCGTCCTCGAGCACGCGCAGGTGCTTCATGAAGCCCGTGAGCGACATCGCATGCGGCGCGGCCAGCTCGGTCACGCTGAGGCTGCGCTCGCCCAGGGTCTCGAGCACCGCGCGGCGCGTCGAGTCGGCGAGCGCGGCGAACACGGCATCGAGGGCAACGGGCGCGGGCGGCGCGGCGGCATCTGAGTGAACCATGCGGTTGAGTATCTGGAGCCCGCGCGCCAGCGTCAAGGCATGGGGATATTCGCGGGCGATCCGGGAACGCTTTATGCGTGCTGCGGCGCAGCATCCCCACCCCACTCGCCGCAAAGGAGCTTCCATGCTGGACCGTACCGCCACCCAGTTCTCCCACGTCAAGCCGGGCGACACCGAATTCGTCTCGGGCGGACTGCGCGACTTCTTCCTCTACCGCGACCTCGGCGTTGCCGCCGCCACCAACGGCAAGGTGATCGCGCACCTCGTCAAGGCCAACATGGCACCGGAAGCGGGCACCGGCTGGCATCGCCACGAGGCCGACTTCCAGATCGTGATCATGGTCAAGGGCTGGGCCCGCTTCATGTACGAGGACAAGGAAACCCTGGTCGAGGCCGGCGACGTGGTGCACCAGCGCCCCGGCATCCGGCACTACCTGTTCGACTACTCGCCCGACATGGAGTACCTGGAGATCGTCTCGCCGGCCGATTTCAAGAGCGTGGACGTGGAGCCGGTGTGCGAGATCCCGCCGCCGACGCCCTGGGCCTGAGCCCCCGGAAACCGGCTTTCGCCGCCGTCCTACGGACGGCGCGCGAACCTGCCCGATAGACTGCGCCCTCGTCTCGCAAAACCGATAACAACCGAGGAGAGAGAGCATGAGGATCCCCATGGCCCGCCTGTCGGCGGGCGTCCTGTTCGCGTTCGCCGTCCTGGCCGCCGGCCCCGCCGCCGCCGCGCCGCCTTCCAATCCCCCCAGTTCCGCCGCCGTGCCGGCCAACTCGCTCGAAGCCGAGCAGGAGGCCGCCTTCAAGGCCGCGCGCGCGGTGCAGAAGACCGGCCCGGCCGACATCGCCCTGCGCGACCAGGCCCACCTGAAGCTGCCGCCCGGCTATGTCTGGGTGCCCACGCCGGCCGCGGCGCAGCTCATGCGCAGCATGGGCAACCGGGTCGACGACAGCTTCCTCGGCGCGGTGTTCCCGAACAACGACGCCGACTGGTTCGCCGTGGTGAAGTTCGTCAAGGAGGGCTACATCAAGGACGACGACGCCAAGGACTGGAACGCCGACGACCTGCTCAAGAGCCTCAAGGAAGGCACCGAGGCCGCGAACGAAGAGCGCGCCAAGCGCGGCATCCCGGCGATCGAGGTCACGGGCTGGGCACAGAAGCCGCAGTACGACGCCTCCGTGCACCGCCTCGTGTGGTCGGCGCTGTCGAAGCACAAGGACGAGCCCTCGGGCGGCCAGGGCGTCAACTACAACACCTATGCGCTGGGACGCGAGGGCTACATCAGCCTGAACCTCGTGACCAACGCCAACGACCTCGAGAAGTACAAGCCCGACGCGACCCAGTTGCTGGCGGCGCTGCAGTACGACGACGGCAAGCGCTATGCCGACTTCGATGCCTCCACCGACAAGGTCGCGGCCTATGGCCTCGCGGCGCTGGTGGCGGGCGCGGCGGTCAAGAAGCTCGGCCTGTTCGCGGTGATCGCGGCCTTCCTGGCCAAGTTCGCCAAGATCATCGCGGTGGCGGTGGGCGGCGCACTGTGGGGCGCGGGCAAGCTGTTCCGGCGCAAGGAGAAGGCGCCGGTGGCGAGCGAGACGCCGGCCGGCGGGCTGCCGCCGACGAATCCGCCCGCGGCCTGAGCGCGCGCGGGCCGTGGTCAAGCTGCTGCTCCTGCTGCTGAGCGCGGGCAAGCTCGGCAAGCTGCTGCTCACCGGCGGCACGATGCTGCTGTCGGTGGTCGCCTATGCCTTCGTCTTCGGCTGGCGCTACGCGGCGGGCTTCGTGGCGCTGATCTTCATCCACGAGATGGGCCACTTCCTCGCGGCGCGCCAGCGCGGCCTGGACGTGGGCGCGCCCACCTTCATTCCCTTCGTGGGCGCCTGGGTCGAGCTCAAGGACCAGCCGCACGACGTCGAGACCGAGGCCTGGGTGGGCTTCGCCGGGCCGCTGCTCGGCAGCCTGGCCTCGCTGGCCTGCTACTTCCTCGCGCGCGAGAACGACAGCCGGCTGCTGCTGGCGCTCGCCTACGCGGGCTTCTTCATCAACCTGTTCAACCTGATCCCGCTCTCGCCCTTCGACGGCGGCCGCATCACCGCGGTGCTCACGCCACGCGTCTGGCTGCTCGGGGTGCCGGTGCTGGTCGCCCTCTTCTTCTGGCGGCCGAGCCCGATGCTGGTGCTGGTGGCCGTGCTGGCGGCGCCGCAGGTGATGCGGGCCTGGAAGTACGACCCCGAGGATCCGGCCAACCGGCAGTACTACGCGGTGTCGGCCGAGACGCGGCTGACCTACGCCGTCTACTACATCGGGCTGGTGGCCTTTCTCGCGGTGATGGCGCACGACACGCACGAGATGCTCGGCCCGGCGCGCCTGGCGGGCGGCTGAGCGCCGCCGCGTCTCAGGACGCGCCGAAACGCGGCGCGCGCTTCTGCAGGAAGGCCGCCACGCCCTCGCGCGCATCGGCGCTGCCGGCGCGCTCGCGCAGCAGGCGGTGCTCGAGCGCCAGGTGCGCCTCGAGCGTGCGGCCCGGCGCCTCCGCGCACAGCGCCTTGATCGCGGCGAAGGACCCGGGCGCGCCCGCGGCCAGCCGTCGTGCCAGCGCCTCGCCGGCCGCGGCCAGTTCGGCGTCGGGATGCAGCGCATCGACCGCGCCGGCCGCCAGGCAGCGTTGGCTGTCGATGGGCTCGCTGAGCATCAGCCACTGCTGCGCGCGCAGCACCCCGATGCGCCGAGCGAGGAACCACGAGCTGCCCGCGTCGGGCGACAGGCCTATGGCCGCGTAGCCGGTGCGCAGCTTCATCGACTCGGCCGCGAGCACGAAGTCGCCGGCCAGCGCGAGCCCCACGCCCGCGCCGCCGACCGCGCCGTTGAGCACGGTCACGAGCGGCGCCGGGCCGTTCACCAGCCGCAGCAGCGCCGGGTGCAGGGGATCGAGGATTTCATCGACCAGCGCGGGCAGGTCTTCCCCGGCCGCGACGAACTCCTCGATGTCGCCACCGGCGCAGAACACGCGCCCCTCGCCGGTCAGCAGCACCACGCGCGGCGCGGCCGTCAGCACCTCGTCGATCGCGCGCACCAGTGCGCGGCTGCTCGCGGCGCCGATCGCGTTGGCGCGCTCGGGACGGCGCAGCACGATGCGGCCGATGCCCTCCTCCACCGACCAGGCGATGCCTTGCTCGAGCGGCATCTCAGATGCCCGTGAGGCCGCCGGTGCACATCAGCGTCTGGCCGCTGACGTAGTCCGACTCGGGAATGCACAGCAGGTAGACCGCGCCGGCCGCCTCCTCGGGCGTGCCGCCGCGGCCCAGCGGAATGGTCTGCTCCATCATCGACAGCAGGCCGGGGTTGATGCCGACCTTGATCTCGCGGCCGTCGATGTGGGCGGTGGTCGCGTCGGCCGCGCTCGCGGTCAACCGGGTCTGGATGAAGCCGAAGGCCACGCAGTTCACGGTGACGTTCATGCGGCCCCATTCCTTGGCCAGCGTCTGCGTCATGCCGACGATGCCGGCCTTGGCGGTCGCGTAGTTGGCCTGGCCCGCGTTGCCGAACAGCCCCGCCACCGAGGAGATGTTGACCACCTTGCGCACGGTGCGCCGGCCGGCCTCGGTCTCGGTCTTCGAGAGCTGGCGGATCACCGGCTGCGCCGCGCGCAGGATGCGGAACGGCGCCGTGAGGTGCACGTCGAGCATGGCGTACCACTGCTCGTCGGTCATCTTCTGCACGACGCTGTCCCAGGTGTAGCCGGCGTTGTTGACGATGATGTCGAGGCCCTGGAACTCGCTGACCGCGGTGCCGACGAAGCGCTCGGCGAAGTCGGGCGCGGCCACGCTGCCGTTGCAGGCCACGGCCTGGCCGCCGGCGGCGCGGATGGCCTGCACGGTCTCGTCCGCGGGGCCGGCGTCGAGATCGTTGACCACCACGCGCGCGCCCTCCGAGGCGAGCTTGAGCGCGATCGAGCGGCCGATGCCGCGGCCCGAGCCGGTGATGAGGGCGACCTTGCCTTCGAGTCTGGATGTCATGTCTGGATGTCTTTCTTCGTTGGGTCTTCAGGCGAGCGCCACCAGCGCTTCGCCCGCGATGCGCACCTGGCCATGCTGGTTGGTGCTGCTGACTTCCACGCGCACGCAGCGCTCGCCGCCGCGCTCGAGCTTCTCGACCACGCGGCCCGTGCAGCGCACCGCATGGCCCAGGTGGGTCACGCCCTGGAAGCGCACGTCGAAGCGGCGCAGCTTCGACTGCGGTGCCCACTGCGTGAGCAGCCGGCCGAGCCAGGCCATGCCCAGCATGCCCTGCGCGAACACGTCGGGCATGCCGGCGCGGCGCGCGAAGTCGATGTCGATGTGGATCGGGTTGTGGTCGCCCGACGCGCCCGCGAACAGCGCGAGCGTGGTGCGGTCGACCGGCGGCAGTTGCAGCGGCGGCAGTTCGTCGCCGACCTGCACGGTGTCGTGGTTGGGTGCGGTCATGGGGTTCCTCGGGCTCAATGCCGGCAGACGATCACGGTGCGCAGCTCGGCCACCAGTTCGTCGCGCTGGTTGGTGGCGCGCGAGCTCTTCACCACGAACTCGAGCGCGCCGTTCTTCTTGTCGTAGATGTCGGTGATGGTCGAGCGCACCGTCACCGTATCGCCCGCGCAGGCCGCGCGGTGGTAGCTGAAGCCCTGCTCGCCGTGCAGCAGCTTGGCCAGCGGTATGCCCAGGTCGGCCAGCAGCCGGTTGGACGCGCCCGAGTCGAGCTCGGCCGCGAACAGGAAGGTGGGCGGCGCGGGCAGGTCGGCATAGCCGGCATCGCGCGCGGCGGCGGGGTCGGTGTAGACCGGATCGGTCTCGCCGATCGCCTTGGCGAAGAACTGCAGCCGCGTGCGCTCCAGCGGCAGCACCGAGGCGGGCAGCTCGTGCCCGATCCATTTCCTGTCGATCATGGCGGGGCCCTTCTTCAGACGCGTTCGTAGAGCGTGACCACGCAGGCGCCGCCCAGGCCCAGGTTGTGCTGGAGCGCGAGCCGCGCGCCCTCGACCTGGCGCTTGTCGGCCGTGCCGCGCAGCTGCTGGACCAGCTCGGTGCATTGCGCGAGGCCGGTGGCGCCCAGCGGGTGGCCCTTGGACAGCAACCCGCCCGAGGGATTGGTGACGACCTTGCCGCCATAGGTGTTGTCGCCGTCGAGCACGAACTTCTCGGCCCCGCCCTCGGGGCACAGGCCCAGCGCTTCGTAGCTGATCAGCTCGTTGTGCGCGAAGCAGTCGTGCAGCTCGACCACGTCGATGTCCTGCGGGCCGACGCCCGCCGCCTCGTAGACCTTCTGCGCCGCCTCGCGCGCCATGCTGAAGCCGACCACCTCGCGCATGTCGCGCGCCTCGAAGCTCACGGGGCGGTCGGTGGTCATGGCCTGGGCCTTGATGCGCACGCCGCGGTCCAGGCCGTGGCGCTGCGCGAACCCGGCCGAGCAGACGATGGCGGCGGCCGCGCCGCAGGTCGGCGGGCAGGCCATCAGCCGCGTCATCACGCCGGGCCACATCACGGGCGTGGCCAGCACCTCGTCCTCGGTCACGACGGTGCGGAACAGCGCCACCGGATTGTTCGCCGCGTGCCGGCTGGCCTTGGCGCGGATCTTCGCGAAGGTCGACAGCTGCGTGCCGTACTGCTGCATGTGGGCCAGCCCCGCGCCGCCGAAGTAGCGCAGCGCCAGCGGCACCTGCTCGTTGCCGACCAGCTCGTCGGTGATGGCCTCGAATCGGTCGAAGGGGCTGGGCCGGTCATCGAACACCGCGCCCAGCGCGCCCGGGCTCATGTGCTCGAAGCCGAGCGCGAGCACGCAGTCGGCCGCGCCGCTGGCCACGGCCTGGCGCGCGAGGAACAGCGCGGTCGAGCCGGTCGAGCAGTTGTTGTTGACGTTGACCACCGGGATGCCGGTCATGCCGACCTCGTAGAGCGCGCGCTGGCCGGCCGTGGAGTCGCCGTAGACATAGCCCACGTAGGCCTGCTGCACCTGCTCGTAGCCGATACCGGCATCGGCCAGCGCCGCGTTGAGGGCCTGCGCCGCCATCTGCGGATAGGGCAGGTTCGCGCCGGGCTTGGTGAAGGGGATCATGCCGACGCCGACGACATGCACATCCTGGGTCATGGGAATTCCTCTCTGGGTGTTGAAGCGAAACGAAGAAATCAGGCGATCGCGCGCTGGCGATCCTTCCAGAACGGCTCGCGCAGCTTGGTCTTGAGCACCTTGCCGGCGCCCGAGAGCGGCAGCGCCTCGACCAGCGCCACGCTGCGCGGGCACTTGTAGCCCGCGATCAGGGTCTTGCAGTGCGCGATCAGCTCGTCGGCCGTGACCGGCTGCCCCGGCTTGGCGACCAGCACCGCATGCACGGCCTCGCCCCACTCCTCGCTCGGGATGCCGATGACCGCGCAGGCCGCGACCGCCGGATGCTGGGCGATGGCATTCTCGACCTCGGCCGAGTAGATGTTCTCGCCGCCGCTGATGATCATGTCCTTCATGCGGTCGACCACGAAGATGAAGCCGTCGTCGTCCATGTAGGCGCCGTCGCCGGTGTGCATCCAGCCCTCGCGCACCGCGGCGGCCGTCTGCTCGGGCTTGTTCCAGTAGCCGAGCATCACGTTCGGCCCGCGCACCGCCACCTCGCCCACCGTGCCGCGCGGCACCTCGGCGCCCTCGGCATCGACGATGCGCACCTCCATGCAGAAGCTCGCGCGGCCGGCCGAGCGCAGCTTGCCGGCCTTGCGGCCCTCGACCGTGTGGTACCAGGCGGGGTTGATGGTGGCCACCGGCGACAGCTCGGTCATGCCGTAGGCCTGCACGAAGTCCACGCCCGGCAGCGCCGCCATCGCGCGGTTGAGCACGGCCTCGGAGATCGGCGAGGCGCCGTAGGCGATGCCGCGCAGGCTGCCGAGCTCGCGCGGCCTGTCGCGCATGGCGGGATGGTCGACCAGCATCTGGATCATGGTCGGCACCAGCAGCGTGTGGGTCACGCGCTCGCGCTCGATCGCGTCGAGCACGGCCTCGGGGTTGAACATCGGGATCACCACGTGCGTGTTGCCCTGGAACCAGTGCGGCCCCGAGATGCCCATGTCGGCCAGATGGAACATCGGCGCCGTATGCAGGTAGCAGCCCTCGGCCGGCGCCATGCCCTCGGCCTGGGCGGCCAGCGCCGAGGCGCAGAGGTTGGCGTGGCTCAGCATCACGCCCTTGGGAAAACCCGTGGTGCCGCCGGTGTAGAAGATGCCGGCGAGGTCGTCGCCATGGCGGTAGGCGTCGGGCACCGGCGCCGCGCTGTCGAGCAGTGCCTCGTAGCCGAGCATGCCGGCGGGAACCGCGCCATCGCCGCAGTAGATCAGCTCGCGCAGGGTGGTGGACTGGCCGCGCAGCTGCTCGGCCGCCGCGCGGAAGGCGTCGTCGACCAGCAGGATCTGCGAGCCCGAGTCCTCGAGCGAATAGAGGATCTCGGCCGGCGACCAGCGGATGTTGCAGGGGTTGAGCACGCCACCGCCCCAGGGCACGGCCATCTGGTATTCGAGGTAGCGGTCGGAGTTGAGCGACAGCATCGCGACCCGGTCGCCGTTCTTCATGCCGAGCTTCTGCAGCGCGCCGGCCAGCCGTGCGATGCGCTCGCCGAAGGTGCGGAAGCTGGTGCTGCGGCTGCCGAAGCGCACCGCGGTCTTGTCCGGTTTCTGCTGCATCGCGCGGTGCAGCGCCTGGGTCAGGTACATGGTGGCTCGTCTCCTAATCGTTGGTCTTGTCGGCACGCCTTTGCAGGTCTTTTTCTGGCGTGGACGCATGGTAGAAATCCGGGCCCGGGCCGGCGATTGCGCTTCGCTTCGTTCGCATTGCAGAAAACGTCAATCGACGGCCCGCCGCGTCCCGTGTACGGTCGAATCGCCCTCCTCCATGCTGCAACCGCCCGTCACCATCCCGGTCGCCTTCGTCGAAGGCATGCTCTCCGGCATCCGCGCCCGGGGCACCGCCGCGCCCATCGACATCGATCGAGCGCTGGAAGACGCCGGCGTGCCGCCGCCGCTGCTGGCCGAGCCGGGCGCGCGCGTCACGGCCGAGCAGTACGTGGCGCTGTTCGCGCTCTTGATGGACCGGCTCGACGACGAGTCGCTGTGCTTCCTCACGCGCCGGATGCGCCGCGGCAGCCTGGCGCTGATCGCGCGCTCCACGCTCGGCGCCCCCGATTTCGGCCATGCGCTGCGCCGCGTGGCCCACACCTTCAGCCTGCTGCAGGACGACCTGCGGCTGGTGCTGCTGCGCGAGGGCGAGCTCGCGGGCTTCGGCATCGCGATCGAGAACCCGGCGATCGGCCACCAGAACTTCCTGCACGAGCTGATGCTGCGCGTGTACTGGCGCCTGCTGGCCTGGCTGCATGGCGGACGGCTGGCGGCGCGGCGCTTCGACTTCGGCTTCGCGCTGCCGCCCTACGCGGCCGGCTATGCCAAGGTGTTCCCCGGCACCTTGCGCTTCGGCCAGCCCTGCTCGGCCGTGTGGTTCGACGCCGAGGCGCTGCGCACGCCGATGCACCGCGACGCGCATGCGATCCGCGACTTCCTCGCGGCCTCGCCCGGCAACGTGATCCTGCCGCGGCTGGCCGAGCAGCCCATCAGCGCCAGGGTGCGCGAGATCCTGCAGCAGAAGCGCCCGGCCTGGGCCGACCTCGCGACCGTGGCCGCCTGCCTGCACATGTCGGTCAGCACCCTGCAGCGCCACCTGGCGACCGAGAGCACCTCGTTCCAGGCACTCAAGGACCAGCTGCGACGCGACGTGGCGATCGTGCGGCTGGCCACCAGCGCCGTGCCGCTGGCGGCGCTGGCCGCGGAACTGGGCTTTGCCGACAGCGCGGCCTTCCAGCGCGCCTTCAAGACCTGGACCGGCGGCGCGCCGGGTTCGTACCGGCGCCGCGTGGCCGCGGCCGGCGGTGGCGATTCCCTGCCGGCGCCCTGAGTTTTCAGAAGCTTCCGGAACGGCCGCAAGGCCCGGGCGACAATCGCCCCATGCCTCCCACCTCCGACCTGCCCCCGCTCAACCGCCAGTTCGTCGCCCATTTCGGCGAGATGGGCAGCAAGTGGGGCATCAACCGCACCGTCGGCCAGATCTACGCGCTGATCTTTCTCTCGGAACGTCCGCTCAATGCCGACGAGATCGCCGAGCTGCTCGAGTTCTCGCGCTCCAACGTGAGCATGGGCCTGAAGGAGCTGCAGGCCTGGCGCCTGGTGCGCCTGCGCCACCAGCCCGGCGACCGGCGCGAATACTTCGAGGCGCCGTCGGACGTGTGGGAGATCTTCCGCGTGTTGGCCGAGGAGCGCCGCCGCCGCGAGATCGAACCCACGCTCTCGATGCTGCGCAATGCCCTGCTCGAGTCGCCCCACAGCGAGGCCGAGCGCCATGCCCAGGAGCGCATGCGCGAGATGCACGACCTGATCGACCGGCTCATGAAGTGGTTCGACGACGTGCAGCGGCTGTCGCCCGAGACCGCGATGCAGCTCATGGGCATGGGCTCGACCGTGACCAAGGTGCTGACGCTCAAGGACCGGATCACGGGGGGTGCATCGAGGAAGAAGAAGCCTGCGACGGATTGAGGCTGTCAATACGGGGACAAGGACGCGAAGGACGCAAAGATTCCGCGAAGGTCGCGAAAGAAGACATTTGAAATTTCTTCCTTGACCCTTTTGCGTTCTTCGCGAAACCTTCGCGCCCTCTGCGTCCGGCTGTCCGCTTTCAGAGCCTTTCCTGCCCCTCCGGCGTTTCAGGCATCTCGAATTTCTCCTTGCGGATGGCGTCGTCGGCCATCAGCTCGAACCACATCGCGTTGAGCACCGCGAAGGCGGCCGCCAGCGGCAGGCCGAGGATCCAGGCGAAGTACCACATCGTTCTATTCCTTTCTTGCGATCAGTACGCGTGACCGCGTTCCTCACGGATCGCCTTCTCGTCGACCTTGCCCCACAGCACGTGGTAGACCCAGGTCGTGTAGGCAACGATCAACGGGATGAAGATGGCCGTGACCACCAGCATGATGAACAGCGTGAGGTGGCTCGAGGACGAGTCCCACACGGTGAGGCTGGCGCGCGGATCGATGGAGGACGGCAGGATGAACGGGAACATCGAGGCGCCCACGCTCAGAATGATGCCGGCGATGCCGAGCGCGCCGGCCAGCAGCGCGAGCAGTTCGCGCCGCAGCGCGAGCCCCATCAGCGCCAGCAGCGCGCCGGCGAAGCCGGCCACCGGCGCGGCCAGGGTCCAGGGGTGGGCCGCGTAGTTCGCGAACCAGGCACCGGCCTGCAGCTCGACCGTCTTGAGCAGCGGATTCGACGGCCCCACGGTATCGACCGCGCTGGTGATGCGGTAGCCGCCGACGGCCGAGGCCATCCAGAAGCCCGCCGCCGCGTAGAGCACGATGGTGGCGGCGGCCGCGACCATGCCGTAGCGGCGCGAGCGCTCGGCCACGGGCCCGGCGGTCTTCAGCTGCAGCCAGGCCGCGCCGTGCATCGCCATCATCGCCACCGACACCAGCCCGCACAGCAGCGCGAAGGGGTTGAGCAGTCCGAGGAAGCTGCCGTCGTAGTGGATGTGCATGTCGGTCGCGAAGCGGAACGGCACGCCCTGCAGCACGTTGCCCACCGCCACGCCGAAGATCAGCGCGGGCACCAGGCCGCTGAAGAACAGCACGCCGTCCCAGCGCGCGCGCCATTGCGGCGACTCGCGTTTGCTGCGGAACTTGAAGGCCACCGGCCGCAGGATCAGCGCCGAGAGCACGACGAACATCGCGAGGTAGAAGCCCGAGAACGAGACGGCGTAGAGCTGCGGCCAGGCCGCGAACACCGCGCCGCCGCCGAGGATCAACCAGACCTGGTTGCCTTCCCAGACCGGGCCCACGCTGTTGATGACGAGCCGGCGCTCGACGTCGTTGCGCGCCGCGAACGGCAGCAGCATGCCGCTGCCGAGGTCGAAGCCGTCGGTGACGGCGAAGCCGACCAGCAGCACGCCGATCAGCGCCCACCAGATGAAGCGCAGGGTGTCGTAGTCGAGGAGTGTGTGGAGGATCATGCGGCGCTCCCGGTGGTCGAAACGGCGTGGGCGGGCGGAACGTGCGAGCGCGCGTCGCCCTCGTCGGGCGAGTGCTCGGCGACCGGCCCCTTGCGGATCGCCTTGACCATCAGCTTGAGCTCGATGACCAGCAGCACGGTGTAGATGGCGACGAAGCCCGCGAGCGTGAACAGCACCGACTTGATGCCGATGTTCGAGACCGCCACCGCGGTCGGCAGCACGCCCTCGATCACCCAGGGCTGGCGTCCGAACTCGGCCACCAGCCAGCCGGCCTCGGCCGCGATCCACGGCAGCGGGATCGCGATCACCGCGGCCTTGAGCAGCCAGCGGTGGCGGTCCAGCGTGCGGCGCGCCGACAGCACGAAGAAGGTGCCGGTCAAGAGGATCAGCAGCATGCCGATGCCCACCATGATGCGGAACAGCCAGAACAGCGGCGCCACCTGCGGCACCGTGTCCCAGGCCGCCTTGGCGATCTGCTCGTCGGTGGCCTGGCGCGGATCGTCCACGTAGCGCTTGAGCAGCAGCGCATAGCCCATGTCGACGCCGTTGTTCTCGAAGGCGTCGCGCACGCCCTGCGTGACCGGCTTGCCGCCGGCCTCGCGAATCTTCTGCAGCGCGTCGTAGGCCTTGATGCCCTCGCGGATGCGCGCCTCGGCGCGCTTCACGAGCTCGTCGATGCCCGGGATCACGGTGGTGAGCGAGCGCGTGCCGATCAGCCCCATCACGCCCGGGATGTGGATCGCGTAGTGGGTCTCGCGCGCGGCCTGGTCGGGAAAGCCGAAGGCGGTGAAGGCCGCGGGCGCGGGCTGGGTCTCCCACATGGCCTCGATGGCCGCGAGCTTCATCTTCTGGTGCTCGGTCGAGAGGTAGCCGCTCTCGTCGCCGAGCACCACCACCGACAGCGAGGCCGCGAGGCCGAAGGAGGCGGCCACGGTCATCGAGCGCTTGGCGAGCTCGATGTGGCGGCCCTTGAGCAGGTACCAGGCCGAGATGCCCAGCACGAACACCGCCGCGCAGACATAGCCGGCCGATACGGTGTGCACGAACTTCGCCTGTGCCACCGGGTTGGTCAGCACGGCGGCGAAATCGGTGACCTCCATGCGCATGGTCTGCGGATTGAAGGCCGCGCCCACCGGGTTCTGCATCCAGCCGTTGGCGATCAGGATCCACAGCGCCGAGAAGTTGGAGCCGATGGCCACGGCCCAGGTGGTGGCGAGGTGGCCGACCTTGGAGAGCCGGTCCCAGCCGAAGAAGAACAGGCCGACGAAGGTCGCCTCCATGAAGAAGGCCATCAGGCCCTCGATGGCCAGCGGCGCGCCGAAGATGTCGCCCACGTAGTGGCTGTAGTAGCTCCAGTTCATGCCGAACTGGAACTCCATCACCACGCCGGTGGCGACGCCCATCGCGAAGTTGATGCCGAACAGCACGCCCCAGAATTTCGTCATGTCGCGCCAGATCACGCGGCCGGTCATGACATAGACGGTCTCCATGATGGCGATGACGATCGAGAGCCCCAGCGTCAGCGGGACGAAGAGGAAGTGGTAGAGCGCCGTGACGGCGAATTGCAATCGCGACAAGGCGACGATGTCGAGGTCCATGGTGGCTTCCTTTGTGTTCCCTGTGTTCTTCGTGGTGGAGTGGTTGGCGTTGCTTCGGTGTCGTTCAATCGGCGCGCAGTTGCCGCAGTGCCTGCTCGAAGGCCTCGCCGCCGCGCCGCAGGTCGGCGACGACGCGGCCGTCCTCGATGCGCAGCAGCCGGTCGGCGAGCGCGGCCTCGCGGCGCAGATGGGTGGCGATCACGAGCGTGCGGCCCTCGGCATGGCGCGCGAGGCGCTGCAGCACGTCGTGCGCGACCGCGGCATCGAGCGCCTCGGTGGGCTCGTCGAGCAGCCACAGCGGCACCGGGCGGAGAAAGAGGCGCGCGAGCGCGAGGCGGCGCGACTGGCCGCCCGAGAGGCCGAGGCCGCCTTCGCCGAGGCGCGTGGACAGGCCGGACGACAGATCGCGCACGTCGTCGGCCAGGCCCGCGGCCTGCAGCACGGCCCACAGTTGTTCGTCGTCGGCGGCGGGATCGGCCAGCCGCAGGTTGTCGCGCAGCGTGTCCTCGAACAGCTCGGTGCGCTGGGTCAGCAGGCAGCAGGGCAGCACGGCCACCTCGCCACGGCGCGGCGCGAGTTCGCCCGCTATCACCGAGAGCAGCGTGGACTTGCCGCTGCCGCTCGGGCCGACGATGGCGACGCGCTCGCCTTCGGCGATGGCCAGCGAGAGGCCTTCGATTGCGGGCACGGTGCTGGCGCGATGGAAGGCATCGATCGTCGTGAGGCGCAGCGCGAGCGATACGTCTTCGGGAAGCCGGGGCGCGGTGGGCGTGTCGTCCTGCGCCATGCGCGGCGCCAGGCGACGCACCGCGAGCCAGGTGCGGCCCGCATCGAGCGCGCCGCGACGCAGCGCGGCGAAGGGTTCGAGCGCGGTGAGCGCCACCAGCAGCGCGAGCGCGGCGGAGGGCGCGCCGATCACGCCCTCGCCCACCAGCGCCGCCACCGCGAGCAGCACCGCCACCAGCGTGAGCGTGCCCGCGCCGCCATAGGCCAGGCCGGCCGTGCTCTCGAGGCGGTTGAGCGCGAGGTCGGCGCGCGCCAGCCGGCGGTCGGCCGCGGCCAGCGCCTCGCGCTGCGCATCGAGTCGGCCGGCCATCGCGAGCTCGGTCTGGCCCGCCACCAGGTCGGCGGCGCGCTCGCGCAGGGTCTCGATGGCGCGGGCGCGCCGCAGGGCCGGACGCCGCGCGCGGCGCGACACCGCGAAGGCCAGGCCCCAGCCGACGGCCACGAGCCAGGCCGCGAGCGCCGCGCCCATCGCGGCGTGCATCGTACCGAGCACCACGCCGGCCAGCAGCGCGGCGCCGAGTGCGGCAGCGGCGGGCACCAGCAGGCGCAGGTAGAGCGATTCGAGCGCATCGATGTCGCTGGTGAGCCGGAACAGCAGGCGCGCGGGTCGCAGCGCCAGCGCGCGCGCCGCCTCGGCCCGAGCCCAGCCGCGGAACAGCCGCACGCGCAGCGCGGCCAGCGCGCCGAAGGTGGCGTCGTGCGTGACCAGCCGCTCGCCGTAGCGCGACGCGGTGCGACCCAGCGCCAGCAGCCGGATGCCGGCCGAGGGCGCGAACACGTCGAAGGTGAAGGCCGTGGCCGCATGCAGGCCCGCGAGCGCGGTGGCGGTGATGAACCAGCCCGAGAGGCCGAGCAGCGCCATGCCCGCGAGCACGGTCACGGCGGCCAGCAGCGCGCCCCAGCGCAAGGCGCGCGGCTGGGCCGCGAAGAAGGGGCGCAGCACCAGGCGCAATTCGCCCGCGTGACGGTGCGTGTTCGGCTTCATGCGGCCTTCTCCGCGGCATCGGCGCCGAGCTGCACGACGCGGTCCAGGCGCGCGGCCAGCGCGGGGTCGTGCGTGGCGACGATCATGGTGCGGCCGCGCGCGAGTTCGAGCAGCGCATCGGCCACGCGCCGCGCGGTCTCGGTGTCGAGATGGGCGGTGGGCTCGTCGACCAGCAGCAGGTCGGCCTGCGGATGGACCGCGATGCGCGCCAGCGCGAGGCGCACGGCCTCGCCGCCCGACAGGCCCAGGCCGCCCTCGCCCAGCGCCGCGCCCGGATGCGCCTGCGCGACGTGCTCGAGCTGCGCGAAGCGCATCGCGGCTTCGACGCTGCCCGCGTCGAGCGCGCGGCCCAGCGCAACATTGGCGGCGACCGGGCCCGCGAACACGTGCGGCTTCTGGCCCATCCAGCCGATGCGCGCGCGCAGCGCGGCGGCGGTGCGGTCGTTCATCGGCACGCCGCCGATCAGGATCTCGCCGCGCTGCACCGGCACCAGGCCCGCGAGCAGCGACAGCAGCGCGGTCTTGCCGGCACCGCTGGCACCGGCCAGCGCGATGTGCTCGCCCGCGGCCACGCGCAGCTCACGGCCTTCGAACACGCGGCGCGATTCGCCGGGCCAGGCGAAGTGCAGGTCGTGCACGACCACCGAGGGCGCGGCATTCGAGGGCTGCATCGAGACCACGTGCACGTCCGGCGCGTGGGCGCCCGGCAGCGGCAGCGCCTCGCGCCGCAGGCCCTCGAGCGCCTCGAGCGCGGCCTCGCCCGCCGCGCGGTCGTGCCATACGGCCGAGAGTTCGCGCAGCGGTTCGAAGAAGGCCGGCGCGAGCAGCAGCACGAACAGGCCCTGGCCCAGGCTCAGTGGCCCGTTCCAGGTGCCGAAGCCCAGCGTGCCCAGCAGATGGAAGCCGACGTAGACCGCCACCATCGCCACGCCCAGCGCCGAGAACAGCTCGAGCACGGCCGAGGACAGGAAGGCGATGCGCAGCACGGCCATGGTGCGTTCGCGCAGCGACTGCGCCGAGTCGGCGAGCCGCGCCGCGGTGGCATCGACCGCGCCGAGCGCGCGCAGGGTCGCGAGGCCGCGCAGGCGGTCGAGCAGGAAGGCGTTCATGCCGCCCATCTGCACCATCTGCGCCTCGCTGGCCGCCTTGGCGCGCCAGCCGACGATGGCCATGAACAGCGGGATCAGCGGCGCCGCGAACAGCAGCACCAGCGCCGCCACCCAGGTCTGGCTCGCGACCACGGCGAGGATCGCGAGCGGCACCACGGTGGCACGCCAGCGCGCGGGCTGGTAGCGCACCAGGTAGGGCACCAGCGCCTCGGCCTGCTCGGCCAGCGCGCTCGCGGCCAGGCCCGAGGGCACGCGGCCACGGTCGAGTGGCGAGGCACCGGCCAGTGCCTCCGCGGCCTGGGCGCGCAAGTCCGAGAGCCGAGCGCGTGCCCGCCCGAAGGTGCGCCGCGCGCCCCAGGCTTCGCAGGCGGCGCGCAGCCAGCCGAACAGGAGGATGCCGAGCGCGGGCCACAGCACCGCGGCCAGCCCGCCGCCATCGGCCAGCGCCTGCACCGCCCCCGCCAGCAGCGCCGCCTGCGGCAGCCACAACAGCGCGGCCGCGCCCTGCACCACGCCGCCGATCTCCGGCCGGGCCAGGGCACGCAGGGGTCGACGGTGGGCGGAAGGGTTCATCTGTTTTTGATTTCGTGAATTTTCAGTATTTACTGAAATTTCCACAATGATACCGAAAACCTGACCGGACAGCGAGCACGGCGAAGCCTGCCCGCTTCGCCGCACGGGCGCAAGTCAACGAAGGAACGCGTGCGGCCCGAACGGCCGGCGGGATCTCAGTGCGAGACGACGATGCCGCTGATCAGCAGCCCCGCGAACAGCGCGGCGACGGCGCGCCACGAGGCCGGCCGGGTCTCGACCCAGCGGTACAGCAGCGCGGCCGCGGCGATCGACAGGCCGAAGGTCGCGAGCATGCCGAGCCCGTCGATCCAGGGCGCGTGCGGCCCGAGCCGCACCACGGCGGCATTCACCGCGAGCAGCACCGGAAAGTGGATCAGGAACAGCGAATAGGACATGCGCCCCAGCCGCTGCAGCGCGACCGCCGCCAGCGGCCAGCGCGGCGGCGACAGCCATTGCCGCCGCTGCGCCACCGCGATCAGCAGCGCCGTGACCAGCGCGGTCGCGATGCGGCTGCGCCATTCGAGCGCCAGCGCGCCCGTGCCCAGCAGCAGCAGCAGCGCGATGGCGCTCTGCCAGGTGCTCGCGCGCGTGGCGCGGCCGATCCAGAACACCAGCATGCCGAGGCCGTAGGCGCCGAAGAAATAGAAGGCGGTGTCGTCGAGCTCGGACTCGCGGTTGAACAGCGCCAGCGATGCGACGGCCACGCCGAGCACCAGCGCGACCGCGAGCCAGCGCCGGCGCGCGGCTTCGCCGGGCCGCGCCAGTTGGTCCGCCTGGGGCGCGAGCAGCGCCGGCAGCCCGATCAGCGTGAGCGCCAGCGCGAACAGCTGGAAGTCGATCGCCACGTACCAGACGCCGGTGGACAGTGCCTCGTAGCCCAGCAGGTCCTGCAGCAGCAGCCCGTGCGCGAGCAACTGACCGATGCTCGGCGAGGCCGGCACGAGCTCGGCGTCGAGCCAGGGCCGCACCGCGGCCGCCACCAGCACGCAGACGGTGAGCGCGGCGAGGTAGGGCATCACCAGCCGGCCGTAGCGCTGGAAGATGCGCACGAGCGGCCGGTCGATGCGCAGCAGCCCGTCGGGCGCGAGACTGGCCGCGGCCAGGAAGCCGGCGATCACGAGGAAGATCTGGACCGCGAGCCGGCCGTCGTTGGCCAGCCAGCCGAGGAAATCGGGCGCGAGCGACAACGCGCCCGCAGGCATCGGCCCGTAGCGCGAGAGGTGATGCCCGACGATCACCGCGCAGGCGAGCCCCTTGGCCGCGTCGAGCAGCGGCATGCGCTCCCGCCGCGCGGCGGGAGCAGGTGCGGCGCTCGCCGCCGGGGCCGGCAGGTCGTTCACGCTAGGAACGTGTTCTCAAAGCGCGAGCCGCTGGCGAGCCTCCTGGTATTCGCGCTTGAGCTTCTCGATGAAGACGCCGGCGCTCGAGACTTCGCTGATCGCGCCGATGCCCTGGCCCGAGCCCCAGATGTCCTTCCAGGCCTTGGCCTTGCTGCCCTCGCCGCCCGAGAAGCTCATGGTCTTCACGTCGCCTTCGGGCAGGTTCGCCGGGTCCATGCCGGCGTTGACGATGCTGGGCGCGAGGTAGTTGCCGTGCACGCCGGTGAACAGGCTCGAGTAGACGATGTCGTCCGAAGTGCCCTCGACGATGGCCTGCTTGTAGGCGTCGCTCGCGCGGGCCTCCTCGGTGGCGATGAAGGCGGTGCCGATGTAGGCGAAGTCGGCGCCCATGGCCTGCGCCGCGAGCACCGCGCCGCCGGTGGCGATCGAGCCCGATAGCGCGATCGGGCCGTCGAACCACTGGCGGATCTCCTGGATCAGCGCGAACGGGCTCTTGATGCCCGCATGGCCGCCGGCACCGGCCGCCACCGCGACGATGCCGTCGGCGCCCTTCTCGATCGCCTTCTGTGCGAACTTGTTGTTGATCACGTCGTGCAAGGTCACGCCGCCGTAGCTGTGGACCGCGTCGTTGACGTCGGTGCGCGCGCCCAGCGAGGTGATGACGATCGGCACCTTGTACTTCACGACCATTTCCATGTCGTGCTCGAGGCGGTCGTTGCTCTTGTGCACGATCTGGTTGATGGCGAAGGGCGCGGCGGGCTTGTCGGGATTGGCCTTGTTGTAGGCCGCGAGCTCCTCGGTGATCTCGATCAGCCACTCCTCGAGCTGCGCCGCGGGCCGCGCGTTGAGCGCCGGCATCGAGCCGACCACGCCGGCCTTGCATTGCGCGATCACGAGCTTGGGGTTGCTGATGATGAACAGCGGCGAGCCGATGATCGGCAGCGGCAGGTTCGCGAGCACGGGGGGCAGTTTCGACATGGTCGTTGTCTCAGGGGTTGTTGAATTCGGGAGCGGACAGCCGGACGCGGAGGACGCGAAGATTCCGCGAAGTGCGCAAAAGCAAAACCAAATTTTGATTTCTCTTTCGCGTCCTTTGCGTAACCTTTGCGACCTTCGCGTACGGAAGTCCGGATGTCAGAAAGCCTCGAGCGCCAGCGCGTTCACGCTCTCGGCACCGTCGACGATGCTGTCGCGCAGGCCCGGCGCCTTCGCGAGGATGTGCTCGGCATAGAAGCGCGCGGTCGTGATCTTGGCCTGCATGAAGTCGACGTCGACGTTGTGCGAGGCCTGGTCCTGCGCCACGATCAGCGAACGCGCGAGTTGCCAGCCGGCCACCAGGTTGCCCGCGAGCATCAGGTAGGGCACGCTGCCCGCGAACACCGCGTTGGGCGAGGCCTTGGTCTGGCCCGCGACGAAATCCACCACCTCGACGAAGGCCTCGCGCGCGGCCTTCAGGCGCTTGTGCACGGCCTTGGCGGCGGCGCTGTCGCTCTTCGCGAGCTCGGCCTCGGTCTTCTCGATCTGCGCGGCGATGGCCTTGGCGGTCTGACCGCCGTCGCGCGCGGTCTTGCGGCCCACGAGGTCGTTGGCCTGGATCGCGGTCGTGCCTTCGTAGATCGTGAGGATCTTCGCGTCACGGTAGTACTGCGCCGCGCCGGTCTCCTCGATGAAGCCCA
>JAESFO010000263.1_pt1 | contig 91270 bp, 91 predicted proteins | sample 9269421 | NCBI WGS metagenome assembly JAESFO01 (sample SAMN14502839, study PRJNA617101) | algae metagenome | isolation source: Nostoc desertorum CM1-VF14 and co-occurring heterotrophs from rocky... | place: USA: Clark Mountains, San Bernardino, California | collected 2000-06-05 | reverse complement strand
GTCACTCGCTACTGTGCGATCAACTCCCGTGCCGAATTGCTTTCCTTGGCTCGCAAAATGTTGGCGCTTCCGGCGCTGGGCGTGATCGAGAGAGTCGATAAAGCTGACTGATCTCGTGCCCCCGTAGCTGAGAAATGAACCACTGGCAGGTTCCGGGAACCCGAACCAAGCGAGCCAAGGTCTGGCATTGGGGCGTTAACCGACAGGCAGGTTCCCGACCCAAGAGCGGACCGGCAGGTTCTGGCAACTGCGTCGCCCGGATGTCCGAGATTGGAGTGGAAAATGGTCGTTGGGCTATTTCGTTCGCGCGCGCCTGCGCCTTTTATCTTCCTTTCGCGCCACGCGCCCGAGCGCAAGAATCATTCGCCAACCGAAAAAGAGAAGCGAGGCAATCGCGAGTGCGAGCGCCACATGCCGAACGATAAGGTTATCAAAGGTCACGCCGACGATGCCGAGGACCGAGATGATCGCACCTAGTGCCATGTTCGACCGAGCAGCGCCCGTCTCGTAGTTGCGGTCGACCCAAGCGACAGATCGACGGACGTGCCTCATATTGCCAAGCTGCTTCAGTTCGGAAATGTCCGCAAGTGGGGCGTTAGCGGACCGACCGCTTTCGGCATCGGCGCACGAGACGCGAACGGCCTGGATTAGTGATTAGCTGCCATTGAGTTGTTCGCTCAGAACTCCTCAACAGTCCGTTTGCACGGCTCGTTTCCAACGACCTTGATCTTGGTGTGCATATGACGGGTGACGTACCCGATCTGCTTTCGCTCGCCGGTTGAGCAGCGGACCTCGATTGTCCGCTCAACATGCGGGATCGCGTAAAAGTAGCCGCTCCAAAGCCGATGAAGCCTCTGCTCGTTACCTCCATTGTTGGTCACGACGGCGCTTTGGACACCGTGCGTTTGATCTACCACAACGGCTGATCCGGCTAACCAGAGGTAAGCGGCGATGATAAGCAAAGCAGCACCTGTAATCAGCCACGGAAGGGGACCAGAAGCCAACGTGCGCATTAGTCTAGTTTCCCTCTTTCCTCCAGTGTCCGCAACCGGGTCGGAAGCGGTCCGACGGCTTTCGGAAGCAAGGTGACTTTAGCGGGCGCTCAATAGGGCATCACGCATCATTCTCTGCCCTGCAGAGCCACATCTTGTAATCTACATAGAAGTTAGAAGCGAAAAACATCACTGCCCCAAATATAATAAGAGAGGCGTTCGGAACCTTAGGTACGGAGCCGATGCCTACTATTAAGCAAGCTACGACAGTAAGTGCAATGCGGGGCCATAATTCATCCCTATAGCCCATACTGTCCGCGTTTGGTTTGAACATTCCGATGATCGTGCGCATTCTTTCGAAGAATGCCCAATCCAACGCAACACCTATCACGACGAACAGAGGCAAGTAGGCAGGGCTCATATGGCGCAAGCTGAACCAATGACGCGTTTCGAGCAACCTTGATTGCGCCCGAGTGTCTGAGAGTAGGGCGATCAGCGCCAGACAGCGCGACCCTTTCCATATCCTGGGTGCCGAGCCTCAAACTCGTCCATAAACATGAGGCGTGCCTCGGCCAATTTTTCGCAAGCTTCGGCGCAATAGCCCTCGTCCCCTGCTTCAGCCAACATGTCGAAAAGGCCCAGCATGAATTGCTGATAGGCCTCAGCCGGGTCAATCAACCTGCCGTAGGGGTCGCGCTCATCGTTCATGAGATAAGAAGGCCAGCGAACACGGCCGTCGTCAACGGCGGCTTTAAGCGACCTAAAACGTGATGCTGAACGGCAAGAAATGGGGCGTCAGCGGCCCGGCAGCTTTTGGCATCTGGATCGACCCTCCCGACGTCCAAACCTGGGTGTATTCTGTTGAAAAACTCCTCTAAGCCCTCGTCCCGGCTTCAATAGAGACACATTGATGCAAATTAGTGGTTATTTGAACACTATTCGTGCTTACGCGGGTGCTCCCACGCATGGATATTGCTGCTGCTGGAGCGCTTTGGACCCCATCCAGAGTTTTTCAACACAATAGGGTGGAAAACGGACATTGCAGGCTAAATCAAAGGGGCCTTGGACAACGCTCTCTCGCCCACTCTGCGGGAGAAACATAGACTGACCGTCCGGTTCGCTGATCGGCTATAAGGATGCCTGAGTAGGTTTGGGTGCAAAGCAAAATGGGCCGTGCATCCTGCGCGACGCCCTGCTTCCATCTCGCTTCATCGAAAGCCTTGGTGGCAAGCTCTCCGCGCAGCTCGTTGTGAGGCTGAATGCTGTCCAGCATTGGCTGAACCGCTTCAGGGGGGAGGTTGAAGGTCAGCCTCTGCCCGTTGGTGTCGAGATCATGAGCATCATGAATGTCTCTCGCACTCGTCGGAACGAAGCGAGGCAACCAACCCCTCTCGACGGCACCTGCGCGTTTTGCTTCAGCCCAAGTGGCATAGCTCTCTTCTATGTTGTCGCCGCACCCGCCGAGCGACAGGACAGCACTGAGGATAAAAAGCTTTCTCATCCGGTCAGCATCGATGAACCGGCGAATGTCCGCAAGGGAGTCGGAACGAGACAGGCGGCTTTCGGCTACCAGCGGGGCGTACGCGGAATGGCCGGATCCCGGCGAGCAGGCATGAATTTTCTGCCGTTTGAGTTTCTCCGCGCGCCCTTGTAGAACCGCGCCCCACAAGGCCCCAGACTAGCAGCCTAGCCCGCGCCGCCGCGACATGGCGGCCATGCCGGACACTTCCGCCACCTTCACCGCCGTCGATCTGTCCCGACTGCCGCCGCCGGCGGTGATCGAGCAGCTCAGCTTCGAGCAGATCCTGGGCGAGATGCTCGCCAGCCTTCAAACGCTGGTGCCGGATTTCGACGCGATCCTCGAATCCGATCCGGCGATGAAGATCCTTCAGGTCTCTGCCTATCGCGAGGTGCTGCTGCGCGGCCGCATCAACGACGCGGCGCGTGCGGTGATGCCCGCATTCGCGACCGGCACGGATCTCGACAACCTGGCTGCGCTGATGAACGTGCAGCGCCTGCTGCTCGACGAAGGCGATCCGGCAAACGGCGTTCCGCCCACCTATGAGAGCGACGCGGATCTGCGTAGCCGCTTCGTGATCGCCGCCGAGGGCTATTCGGTGGCTGGTCCAGAGGGCGCCTATATCTTCCATGCGCGATCGGCGTCGGGCGACGTGCTGGACGCCAGCGCGATCAGCCCGGCACCCGGCCAAGTGCTCGTGACGGTGCTTTCCCGCGTAGGAGACGGCACCGCGGCGCCCGAGCTGCTCGAGCTGGTCGAGGCGCATGTGTCGGACGAAACCCGCCGCCCGCTCACCGATGCGGTCACGGTCCAATCCGCCACCATCGTGCCGTATCAGATCGTCGCGACCATTACGACCTTCTCAGGCCCCGACGGCTCGATCGTGCTCGCCGAGGCGATCAAGCGCGCCAACGAATATAAGGATCGCCAGCACCGCCTGGGCCTCGACGTCACGCGCTCGGGGCTCTTTGCCGCGCTCCACTGCGAGGGCGTGCAGAACGTCGTGCTCACCTCGCCTGCGGCCGACATCGTGATCGACCGCGAGCACGCGAGCTGGTGCACGCTGGTTGACGTGACGCATGCGGGCGTCGGCGAATAGTGGGCAGCCTTCTTCCTCCCAACGCCAGCGCACTCGAGCGTGCGATCGAGCAGGCCACCGCGCGCATGACAGAGCTGCCGGTCCCGCTGCGCGAGCTGGTGAACCCCGACGCCTGCCCGCTTGATCTCCTCCCCTATCTCGCCTGGGCGCTCTCGCTCGATAGCTGGTCGAGCGACTGGCCCGATCAGGTTAAGCGGAACCGCGTCCGTCGCGCGATGGAAATCGCCCGCCGCAAGGGCACCGCCGAGTCGGTGCGAGCCGTGGTCGAGAGCTTCGGCGGCGGCGTAGCACTTCGTGAATGGTGGCAGATGACGCCGCCCGGCGAACCCTACACCTTCGAGCTGATTGTCACCCTCACCGGCGCCGGCGGCACGCCCGCCAGCGCCGCTTTCGCGGATGCCGTGATCAACGAGGTCCGCCGCACCAAGCCGGTGCGGTCGCACTTCATCTTCACCCAGGGCGTGAGCCTGTCCGGCCAGGTCGGCGTCATCGCTGCCGCTCGCCCCACCACCTTCCGCCGCCTGCAGGTGCAGGCGCCTGCCGCCTAACGGAGATCAGAAATGGCACTCGAGCTGGTCATCACCAACGCGGGCCGCGCGGCCCTGGTCGCGGCGTCCAACGACGGCACCAACGCGGTTCGCATCGCCTCGGTCGGCGTGTCGCCCACCGCGATCGCCGCTTCGCCCGCCACCGCGGCGCTGCCCGGCGAAGTGAAGCGGATCAACACCATCTCCGGCGCGGCTGCGTCTGAAGACACGATCCACGTCACCGTGCGCGACGAAACGACTGCGGTCTACACGGTGCGCTCGATCGCGCTCTACCTGCAGGACGGGACGCTCTTCGCCGCCTATGGGCAGGCCGATATCGTGGCGGAGAAGGCGGCGCAGGCGCTGCTGCTGCTCGCGATCGACGTCCAGTTTGCGGACATTGACGCGACGACGATCACCTTCGGCGATGCCAACTTCATCAATCCGCCGGCGACGACGGAAACCGCCGGCGTCGTTGAGCTGGCGAACGATGCCGAAACCTCGGCGGGCGCCGACGCGCAACGTGCTGTCACGCCGAAGAGCCTATCCTTCGCCTTGAACGCGCGCTTCGCCACCTGGGGCGCCGATGTCTGGCGCGCGAGCAACGACGGCGCCGGATCTGGCCTCGACGCGGATCTGCTCGATGGGAAGCAGGGCAGCGAATTCGCGCTGCTCGCCGGCGCCGCTTTTGGGGGCACCGTGAGTGCCCCGCTGGTCGTTGGCACCAATTCGGAAGGGTTTCGCGTCGCGCACGCCGCGCCCTTCTATTCCTTCTACAATGCCGCGCAGACGGTGCGCTTCGGCTATATCCAGCACACCGGCACAGGCAATGACTTCGCTTTTGTCAATGATCGGCCCGGGCGCATCCAGCTCACCAGCGGCGGCACGTCGGTTTACGTCGGGTCCACCGGCCTGCTCGTGGGCGCCAATGCCGTCTGGCACTCGGGCAACTTCAACCCCTCCACCAAGGCGAACCTTTCGGGCAGCACCTTTACAGGCCCGGTTTTCGCGCCGTCTCTGCAGACGGATGATTACTCATATCTGGCGCGCATCGATCCCAATACGATCGACCTTGCATTCGATGCTGGCGATTTCGTTCGCTACAATCGAACGCAGAACACCTACTATCAAAACATCGCCGGTGTAGCGCGGACTACGCTCTCCGAGAGCGAGTTCAATGTCCATGTGGCTCTCAAGCAATTCGGCAATCAGGTCTGGCACGCGGGCAACTTCAATCCCCCAGATTACGCCATGCTCAGCGGAGCGAACTTCAACGGGGCAATTACCGCGCCGGCGTTTGCGATCGACGCGAATGTCAGGTTCAACAAACCAGCCGGGACGCTGGTGGACCTTCAAGTTGACGCTGGTGACACGCTGCGCTTCGCTCAGGCTACCAATCAATGGGATTTCATAATCGGCGGATCGACTTCGCTGTCGATCACCACGACCGGATTGACGGTTCCTGGTACGCTCAACGCTACTCATCTGCAGGTGAGTGGCAGCGCCGTCTGGCACGCGGGCAATCTAAATCCCGCCAACTACGCCCTCCTTTCCGGTGCAAGCTTCACCGGGAACGTGACTGTTGTGGGAACGGTTGTGGCGACGGCGGTCGGAGGCGGAAGAGTCAACTTGCTCCCTGGCACTGCCGGCAACAGCGGCTATGTCGAGTTCAGCGATCTGAACGGCACGCGCCAGGCCTATATCGGTTTTGGGATCAACAACGGCGCGTTGCCGTTCGTTTCGTCGACTGGTGCAGGCTTCTCGTTCACAGGCGGACCTGTAGCAGTTGCCGGCGCCCTCTCCGCAACGGGCGCGATCACGCGCTCAGGGCATCAAGTCTGGGATGCCGGAAACGACGGCCATGGCTCTGGACTCGACGCTGATCTGCTCGATGGGCGGCATGCGTCCGATTTCGCGCTGGTCGCCGACTTCGCCAACAATCTCACCGGCAGCGGCTACCAGCGTCTCCCCGGTGGTCTCATCATCCAATGGTGCGCGGGCGGTGGAGCCAACGGCGGCTATGAATCAACGCAGGGCGTGAACTTCCCGATCGCATTTCCCAGCGCCTGCCTGCACGCCCAGGTAACCACCCGCTTGAGCAGCGCGACGACTGCAGGCGACGCCTTTTGGCAGCTGATCGGAAGCCCCACCACTACCGGCGTCACCGTCCAGCGCCAGATCACCGGTTCACCGAGCGACAACGCCTTTTCCTGGCCGTACGTCCTCGCGATCGGCTATTGAGGAGACCACCCAATGTCGCTGCACTACAGCGCTGCGCGTAACAGCTTCTTCGATTCCGCGATCCACGCCGAGCTGCCTGCCGATGCCGTGCCGATCACCGCGGCCCGGCACCGTGAGCTTATGGCAGGCCAAACCGAGGGGAAGTGCATTGTCCCGGACAGCAAGGGGCGGCCTCGCCTTGCGCGCCGGCCAGCTCTCCCGCTCGAGCAGCAGCGCGAGGCGGCGCTGCGACGAGTGCGCGCCGAGGCGCGCCGCCGGATCATCGAAGTCGCCAACCTCGAGCAGCAATCGAACGACAATGCGGCGATCGCAATGATGGCGCTCCAGCTCACGGCCGGAGCATCGACGATCGACGCGTTCGAGGCGGTCGCCCGCCGCGAGCGGATCGACGCGATCCGCGCCGCGAGCGATCGCCTGGAGGCGGCGATCGCGAGCATGGACGCCAAGCAGCTCTCCGCGCTCGGTGTCGCTGCGGCCGAGCACTGGCCAGCCTAACTCAGTCGACGATCGTGGATGCCGGCATGATTGCAGGGGGACATTGTGCGTTGAAGGTCAGTGTCACCGGCCCCATCTTGTAGGAGCGTCGCCCTTAGGTATTCTCCATTACCGACCGCATCCTGATCGCTTACCTGCTGCTGGGCTTCATTGTCGCCGCTGCGGTCACCCTGATTGTCTGGGTCCGGCACAACTCTCACGAAGCCAAATACCGTCGCTCCAAAATGCGGGAGGCTGCGGCGCGGAATGTGTCGACGCGGCTCAAATAGCAGAAAGTCCCGGTTCGCTGTGACCGAGCCTTTCCGCTCCAGCATTCAACGGTGCAGCTGATCTCCGATCTGCGGCTCTCGGCCGGCGAATGGTGTGGCTAGCGGACCCTACGCCTCCGTACTTCGTTGAGGAGCACGAGGAGAGCGTCATGTACCTAGGTCCCGAAAATGACAACGAGTCCCCCCCAGTGGACGACGCCGCAGATCTCGAGGAAGCGCAGGAAGACGCCGCCGAGAAGCGTGAGGAAGAGGGTGGCTATCAATAGAGATGGTAATCGCGGCACCTTACCGGCGCGGAAGGGACAGCCGGCGGTCCGTTTGATCTGCGCCCTGACCGTGAACCAGCTGTACGGCTCAATCTAAGGCGACAGCTTGGGCTCGCTGATCAAGCGCAGCCTGGCCCGGCCTTGTAGAGGCTCGCTCCACAAGCCCCGATTCGCGCGAAGCTGCCCCGCCGGCGGCATTGTCCGCCACCATGAGCGATCTGCCGGATCCGCGCCGCATCATCGGCAACATCCTTCGCCTGGGGACAATCGAGAGCGTCGACCTGGGCGAAGCGACGTGCCGCGTCCGCGTGGGCGACAATGTCACCGGAGACATCCCCTGGCTTAGCCCTCGTGCCGGCGAGCTGGTGCGGATCTGGTCGCCGCCGAGTATTGGCGAACAGTGCCTGCTCCTCTGCGCGGAAGGTGACACTGAGGCCGGCGTCGCCGTGACGGGCCTGTTCTCGGACGCGCACCCCGCCCCGTCTTCCGATCCGCTGCTGATGATCGCCTTCAAGGATGGCACCCAGCTCTCCTACGATCCTGAAGCGCACGCGCTGAAGATCGAGATCCCCGCCGGCGGCACGGCCGAGCTCGCGGCACCCGGCGGGCTGACGATCACCGCCGACACCGTGATCACCGGCGACGTGCAGATCTCTGGCTCGGTCCAGGTGAGCGAGACGGTCACCGCCAGCGACGACGTGATCGGCGGCGGCAAGAGCCTCAAGAGCCACAAGCACACCGGCGTCCAGGCGGGCGGGGCGCAGTCGGGACCGCCGGCATGAACGGAATGGACGCGCACACTGGAAAGCCGCTCGAGGGGGAGGATCACCTCCGTCAATCCATCGCGGATATCCTGACCACGCCGATCGGCACCCGTGTTGCGCGCCGCGACTATGGCTCGCTCCTGATGGATCTAATCGATCAGCCGGCCAATGCGGCGGGCAGGATCCGGATCTATGCGGCCACCGCGCTCGCCCTGCTGCGCTGGGAGCCTCGCATCGCCCTCACGCGCGTCGCGCTCGAGCAGACCGGCCCCGGCGCTTTCAACGTGATCGTCGAGGGACGCCGCACCGACGTCGCCCGCCCCAACGTCCGCACCCGCATCACCGTGCCGCTCGCCTCGCGCGGCGGCCTCACCGTCTACGCCTGAAGGAGCCAAAGCATGCACGGCATCACCATCACCGAAGTCAGCGAAGGCACGCGCAGCCTCGCCACCATCGCAACGGCCGTGATCGGCCTGGTCGCGACCGCACCGGCGGCCGACGCCGCGGCCTTCCCCCTCGACCGCCCCGCCCTGGTGACGGACATCGAGGCCGCGATCGGTGTCGCGGGCGCCACCGGCACGCTTCGCAACGCGCTGCGGGCCATCGCGGACCAGGCCCGCTGCCCTGTGGTTGTGGTGCGCGTCGCTCCCGGCGCCGATGCTGCCGCGACCGATGCGGCAGTCATCGGCGACGACGTGAACGGCGTGAAGAGCGGCATGCAGGCGCTGCTCGCGGCCGAAGCGCAGGTCGGCGTCAAGCCGCGCATAATCGGGGCGCCAGGGCTCGATACCCAGGCGGTGACTACGGCGATGATCGTGATTGCCCAGAAGCTGCGCGCCATGGCCTATGCGGCGGCGGTCGGCGACACCGTCACCGAAGCGATCGCCTATCGTGCCAATTTCACGGCGCGCGAGCTGATGCTCCTCTATCCCGACTTTGTCGCATTCGACACGGCGGCCGAGGCGAACGTCACCAGCTTCGGCAGCGCGCGCGCCCTCGGCCTGCGTGCCCGGATCGATACCGAGCAGGGTTTCCACAAGACGATTTCCAACGTGCCGGTGCAGGGCGTCTTGGGCCTCACCAAGGACGTCCAGTTCGACGTCCAGGATGCGAACTGCGAAGCGAATCTGCTCAACGCCGCCGAGGTGAGCGCGTTGATCCGCGCGGGCGGCGGCTTCCGCATCTGGGGCAGCCGCACCTGCGCGGAGGAGCCGCATTTCATCTTCGAAAGCGCCACGCGCACTGCGCAGGTGCTGATGGACACGATCGCCGCGGGCATGATGTGGGCGATCGACAAGCCGCTGCGCCCCAGCCTGGTGAAGGACATCGTCGAGACGATCAACGGCAAGATCCGCGAGATGAAGGCCGCAGGCCAGCTCATCGACGGGCGCGCCTGGTTCGATCCGGAGAAGAACCCGACGACGTCGCTCGCCGGGGGCAAGCTGGTGATCGACTATGATTACACGCCGGTGCCGCCGCTCGAGCACCTGACCCTCACCCAGCGCATCACCGATTCCTACTTGGCCGATTTCTCGCTCGGCCAAGGCTGAACCGGCGCCGCCCGCCCCTTTCCCCAAGTTTCAGGAGCTGATCGATGGCCCTTCCTCGCAAGCTGAAATCCCTCAACCTGTTCAACGAAGGCCTGAGCTATCTCGGCCTGGTCGCAAGCGTCACCCTGCCCAAGCTCACGCGCAAGCTCGAGGATTGGCGCGGCGGAGGCATGGACGGCACCGTCAAGATCGATATGGGCGCCGAGCCTCTGGAGCTGGAGTTCACCACCGGCGGCCCGATGCGCGACGTTCTGCGCCAATACGGCCTCACCAGCATCTCCGGCGCGTTCCTCCGCTTCGCCGGCGCCTATCAGGACGATGGCACCGGCAGCGTCGACACCGTCGAGATCACGGTGCGCGGTCGCCACGAAGAGATCGACATGGGCGAGGCCAAGCCCGGCGAGGGCGGAGAGTTCAAGGTCAAGTCGGCGCTCACCTATTACCGGCTCGACTGGAACGGTGTGACCGAGATCGAGATCGACGTGCTCAACGGCGCCTTCATCGTCGGCGCCATCGATCGCATGGCCGAGATCCGCGCGGCCGTGAGCTGATCCTTTGGGCCGCGTCGCCCGGCGCGGCCCTCCCCTTCTCCTGCAGAAAGCCAGTTACCATGGAAACCGTCCAATCCACGCCCGCCGCGAACGACAGCCCTGCCCAGCGCAGCTTCATCACCGAAGCCCCGATCATGCTCGGCGACAAGGAACTGATCGCCAAGGGCACCAGGATCCAGGTTCGCAAGCCCGGCTCGGGCGAGCTGCGCGGTCTGCAGCTCCAGTCGCTCTTCCAGCTCGACGTCCTGCAGCTCGAGTCGCTGGCGCCCCGCATTACCACGCCGATGATCCACAAGGGCGCGATCATGGATCCCGCGGACCTCATGCAGTTCGGCGCGGAGGTGCTGGATTTTTTGCTGCCGCAGGCCGCGAAGCCGGACTTCCCGCAAGCGTAGACGATGTGATGGCCGATGTGGCGACCGTCTTCCACTGGTCGCCCTCGGTCATGGATCCGATGAGCCTGCCCGAGCTGATGGGATGGCATGCCCGCGCGATCGAGCGGCTCAAGGCGATGAACGGGGTGAAGGACTAGCCTCTTGGACCGCAATCTCCGCATCCGCATGCTGCTCGAGGCGAGCGAGAAGGTCACCGGGCCGCTGCGCAACATCGCCAGCGGCTCCAGCCGCACGGGCCGCGCTCTGAAGGAAACTCGCGATCGCCTGAAACAGCTCGAGCAGGCACAGGCCGATATCGGTGCCTTCCGTTCGCTCAAGATGGGCCTGCGCACCACAGAGGCGCAGCTCGGCAGCGCGCAGGCGCGGGTCGCCGCGCTCGCCCGCGAGATGGATGCGGCCGGAACGCCCTCCCGCAAGCTCGCGCGCGACTTCGACAACGCCAGGCGCGCCGCCTCGGCGCTGAAGATCCAGCACGAGCAGCAGTCGACCGAGCTTCAGCAGGTACGCAACCGCATGCGCGAGGCGGGTCTCGGCGCTGATGGCCTGGTCGCCCACCAGCGCGAGCTGCGCGCCGCGATCGCGCGCACCAATACCGAGCTGCAAGAGCATGGCCGTCGCCTGCAGGCTGCCGACACGCGCGCTCGCCGTTTCGCCGCGGGGCGCGAGCGCTTCTCCTCGATCCAGAACGGCGCCACCGGCCTTGCTGCCGGAGGCTTCGCGGCGATCCAGACCGGCGAGTCGATCGGCCGCCCCGTGCTCGGTGCCGTAGCGGCTGCCCAGCAGTACCAGTCGGCGATGACGGATATCGCCCAGAAGGCGAACCTCTCCCGCGCCGAGGGCGAGCGCATGGGACTGGCGCTGGCGCGCGCAGCGCGCGCCGCAAACCAGATGCCCGCGGATCTGCAGGCGGGCGTAGATGCACTTTCAGGCTTCGGCCTCGATCCGCGCGAGGCAACGCGGATGATGGCGCCGATCGGCCGCGCCGCAACGGCGTACAAGGCGGAGATCTCGGATCTGTCGGCCGCAGCCTTCGCGGTGAGCGACAACCTCAAAGTGCCCGTCGATCAGACCGCGCGCGTCATCGACGTGATGGCCGCGGCGGGCAAGGCGGGCGCGTTCGAGATGCGCGACATGGCGCAGCACTTCCCCGCCCTCACTGCGGGCTATCAGGCGCTCGGGCAAAAGGGCGTGCCCGCAGTCGCGGATCTCTCCGCCGCGCTGCAGATCGCGCGCAAAGGCGCCGGCGATTCCGCGAGTGCCGCCACCAACGTTGCCAATCTGCTGCAGAAGATCACGTCGCCGGCGACGGTGCGTGCGTTCGAGAAGAACTACGGCGTTGACCTGCCGGCAGCACTCAAGCGCGCCTACCAGCAGGGCAAGACGCCCCTCGAGGCGATCGCCGAGCTGACCCAGAGGACCTTGGGCGGCGACATGTCGAAGCTCGGCTACCTCTTCGAAGATGCTCAGGTGCAGCAGGCGCTACGACCGCTGATTGCCAACCTCGAGGAATATCGCCGGATCCGCGCGGAGGCGGGGGCGTCGAATGGAACCACGGATACCGACTTCGCCGAGCGCATGAAGGACTCGGCCGAAAAGGCTCGGGAGCTGAAGGTCCGCGCGCAGACGCTGGCGATCACGCTCGGCGCGCAGCTCCTCCCTGTGGCCAACAGGGTCGCTGGGATTGCCGTCGCCGTCGCCGACAGGATCTCCGCCTGGTCGCAGCGCCACCCCGTCTTGGCCAAGGGCATCGCGCTCGCCATCGCGGGGCTCAGCGCCCTTTTCCTTGTGGTCGGCGGCGGCACGATCCTGATCGCCGGCCTCGCCGCCCCCTTCGCGGCGCTCTCCGCCACCGCTGCGGCCTTCGGGATCGGCATGCTACCCTTGATCGGAATCGTCGGTGGTGTGGTGCTCGCGATCACCGCCATCGGCGCGGCTGCCTATTACATCTACCGGAATTGGGGCGCGATCGCGGGCTGGTTCGGCCGCTTGTGGGAGGGCATCAAGAGCGTGTTCTGGGCAGGCGTCGAGGGGCTCGGCCGCATGCTGCTCAGCTTCACGCCACAAGGCCTGTTCCTGCAGGGCTTCATGGTCCTGCTCTCCTGGTTGCGCGGCGGCATGGCCGGCCAGCTCGTCTCCGCCGGCGCCGATCTGGTGCGCGGGCTGATCCGCGGGATCACCGGCATGCTCGGCCAGCTTCACTCCACGATCGTCAATGCGGCAAGCTCTGCGGCCAACTGGTTCAAGGCGAAGCTCGGCATCCGTTCGCCCTCGCGCGTATTCGCCGGGTTCGGCGGGTTCATGATGCAGGGGCTCGATCGCGGCATTGCCGCCCGCCAGTCGGAGCCCGTGCAGCGGATCCAGACGCTCTCGCGTGAGCTGGTCACGGCGTTCAGCGTCGGCGCGGCCGCAACTGCCGCTGTCCCTGCCGCCGCGGGCCCTCCGCGCCCTGCCGTGGCGCAATCCGCTCCCGCTGCACCAGCGACCAGGATCGAGATCCACATCCACCAGCAGCCCGGCCAGTCGCCGCAGGATCTCGCGCGCGCCGTGCGTGCCGAGATCGAGCGGCTCGAAAATGATCGCCGCGCGGCGCGCCGCAGCACCATGCTCGATTCGCCGGATGGAGCCGACGCATGACGATGATGTCGCTCGGCATGTTCGCCTTCTCGCTCCCCACGCTCGCCTTTCAGGAACTGCAGCGGCGCCAGTCCTGGCGGCATGCGCGCAGCGCGCGGGTCGGCGCTCGGGATGCCCTGCAGTTCGTGGGGCCTGACAATATGACCGTCTCGCTCAGCGGAAGCGCGCCCGCGGAGCTGATGGACGGCATGGTGTCGCTCGATACGCTGCGCGACATGGCCAGCAGCGGAGAGGCCTGGTCGCTGGTCGATGGTTCGGGCACCGTCTATGGCGCCTTCGTCATCACCCAGATCGACGAGCGGCAGACGCACTTCCTGCCCGATGGCACGCCCCGGATGATCGACTTCGGCATCGATCTCCTCGAGGTCGATCCCGCGGCCAACGCGGCACGGCGCGGGGTATGAGCGTAGCCGTCCCCGATTTCCGCGTGATGCTGGGCGGTGAGGATATTTCGCCCCGGCTCCTCCCCCGGCTCGTCTCGCTTCGGCTCGTCGAAAAGCGCGGGGGTGAGGCCGATCAGCTCGATATCGTGCTCGACGACAGCGACTGCCGCCTTGCCATGCCGCCAGAGGGCGCTGTTCTCGCCCTGCAGCTCGGGTGGAAGGCCGGAAGCGATGTTGCCGTCGGCCTGGTCGACAAGGGCCGCTTCATTGTCGACGAGCTGGAGCATTCCGGCCCACCCGATACCCTCACCATCCGCGCCCGCTCCGCCGATTTCACCAGCGCCGTCGCCACGCGCCGCGAACAGAGCTGGCACAATACCACTCTGGGAGACGTGGTGCGTCAGGTCGCCGGGCGCCACGGTCTCACCGCGCGCTGCGCGGCCGCTCTGGCGTCGATCGCCATCAAGGCCCTATCCCAGTCGCGGGAGAGCGACATCGCCTTCCTGCGCCGCCTGGGGCGCGAACACGACGCCGTTGCCACGATCAAGGCAGGCGCGCTGATCTTCGCGCCGATCGGCGCCGGCGTCACGGCCAGCGGCCAGCCCCTGCCCTCCGCCGTCATTCGCCGCCGCGACGGCGACCGCCACACCTTCCGGATCGAGAAGCGAGAGGCGGTGGGCCGTGTCACTGCCGCCTGGCACGATCGCAGGTCGGCTCAGAAGAAGACCGTCACTGCCGGTGCTGGCGATGGCCCGGAGCGCAAGCTCGCGCGGGTCTACCCTTCGGAACAGGCTGCGCGGCGGGCGGCGGAAGCTGAAGCGAAGCGCGGCGCACGCGCACCACGCAAGCTGAGCCTGAACCTCGCCCTGGCGCGGCTCGATCTATATCCCGAGCAGAAGACGCGCGCCCAAGATTTCAAGGCGGAGATCGACGGCACCGACTGGTTGCTTGCGGAAGTGGAGCACCAGCTCGATGGAAGCGGCGGATTTACGAGCCGGCTTCAGCTTGAGTTAACCGGCTAGTCGGTGGCCGAGCGTGGCTGGAAATGGGCCGTTAGCGGCTAGGCGGCTTTCAATTCGACAATCAGCGAAAGCGGACAGCCGAGACGAACTTTTGATGTCTACGCGGCGCTCTACGTGCCGCTCAGAACGGGTCGATGGCTGTCTCTCTTCGGATGCAAAGCGTGCCATCCAAACGGAAAGTTGCCCGACCAGAACCTGTCGGCAAGACTTGGCAGGCAGTCATCAACACGAAGATCCGACCTTTCCGGATGGCAAAGGCGTCGAGTTGTTGCACACACCAAACAGTGTGTTATGACACATCAAACCATGTGCCGGCGCACATCAAATACTGTGTGGGATGAGAAGGTGCTGTGCCTTACGCTGAATTCGTCGCCGAGCTTGAGCGCGCGGGCTTCAGCGTCCGAGGCTTTGCAGGCCTCATCGGCATGAACCCCAACTCCATCACTAACTACGCCGGCCGGGGTGACGTCCCGCAGCATGTCGCGCTCGTTGCGGTGCTGGTGGCCGAAATGGCTGCGCAGGGTCTCGATTATCGCAGCGCGATCGCCAAGGTTGGGCCGACCCGAAAGCCGCGCGGTGCGACCCGCCCCGGCCAGTTTGGCGGAGACCGCCAAGCCAGCTTGGACCTTCTGTCGTGAGCCGGTGGATTGCAGCTGTGGGATTGGGCCATGACTGACTGGCTCGCTTGCCTTGAACCCTTCGGCGCCGATCGGCACGCGCTCCATGTGCTCGATAGCGACGCTCCGGAACTGCTGCCCTACGCGACCCTTGCCAACGCGCGGCGAGAGGGCGGCTCGGTTCTCGATATGGTGGGCGCTGTGTACGAATGGCAGGACGCCCCGCTGATCTTCCTCGTCGCCGCTGATCGGATCGCGGGCGCAGCGGATATCCATAGATTGCGCCGCCTGCTCGCGATGCGCGGGGATGCGCCGTATCTTGGCATCGTCGCGGCGGGCCGGCTCGACATCTACGCAATCGCCCTTGATCGCAAAACCCCGTCGCAGGCTCGAGTGCCCCTTGGTAAGCCGGAAGCGCCGAACCGAGACCTGTTCCCGCATTTGGCCAACCGACGTCCGCGCGCGGCGCGCACCCGACAGGGCTGGATCTCCAATGTAGTGCTCAACCTCCTAACGGACGCGATCAACCAGTTGATCGGAATGGACGTCCGGCATGGCGACGCGATCTCACTGGTTGGACGGGCGCTGTTTGCGCGCTTCCTCGGAGACCGTGATCTTCTGCCACAGAACATGGCCGCTCCGGAGACCGCTGCCGCACTGTTCGCCAACGCGGAAAATGCGCGAGAGGCGAGTGCCTGGCTCGACAGGACTTTCAACGGCGACCTGCTGCCGCTGTCGAGGGATATCTTCGAAACCCTCTCGACGGACGCCTATTTCGTTCTCGGCAACATCATGATGCGCGCGCCCGGGGGCCAACTTTTCCTCGCCTGGACCGAGCGCTGGGATCGGCTCGACTTCGCGCACATCCCCGTCGGCGTGCTGAGCCAGGCCTATGAGCTCTACATGCGCCGGCATGCCCCGGAAAAACAGCGCAAGGAAGGCGGCTTCTATACACCGCGGCCAATCGCCGATCTGCTCGTTCGCGCATCGTTCCGGGCGCTCGAACGCGACGGATCGCATGGATCGGCGCGCATCCTCGATCCGGCGGCGGGCGCCGGTGTGTTCCTTCTGACGGCCTTTCGCGAGCTCGTGGCGGCGCGCTGGCGTGCAGATGGCAAGCGGCCAGACACGGCCGTGCTCCGCGAGATTCTCTACAAGCAGATCACCGGCTTCGACATCAACGAGGAGGCGCTGCGCTTCGCCGCTCTCGCGCTCTATCTAGTCTCGATCGAACTCGACCCTGAGCCCCAGCCCATCGACAAGCTGCGTTTCGACGATCTTCGCGGCAAGGTGCTCCACCTCGTCTCAATCGAGAATGACGAACGTGGCTCCAGTCTGGGCAGCCTCGGGCCACTGGTGGGTGATGAGCATCGCGGTCGGTACGACTTGGTCGTCGGCAACCCGCCTTGGTCGACTGGCACGAAGCTACCGGACTGGTCGCTGGTTCTGAAGACCGTCTCGGACATCGCGAGCGAGCGCTCGGGCACAAAGCTCGCGCCGCCTCTGCCCAACGAGGGACTCGACATTCCTTTTGTCTGGCGTGCAATGGAATGGGCCAAGCCGGGCGGCCAGATCGCCTTTGCGCTCCACGCACGCTTGCTCTTCCAGCAGGGCGACGGCATGGCCGATGCGCGCCGAATGCTGTTCCAGGCGCTCGACATCACCTCCGTCATCAATGGCTCCGAACTGCGCCAGACCAAGGTCTGGCCAGAAATCATGGCGCCCTTCTGCCTGCTGATCGCAACCAACCGTGTGCCAGAACCTGGTGCAGGCTTCCGGCTGATCAGCCCCCGTCTGGAAACAGGGCTCAACGCCGCCGGCGCAATGCGCATCGACGCACACGCGGCCGAGATCATCGCGACCCAGCAGATGATCGAGACGCCAGATATCCTGAAGATCCTCTTTCGCGGGACTAGGGCGGACCTGGGTTTGGTCGAGCGTATCCGCGGCAAGGGTTTTCCTACCGTCGAAGCGTTCTGGCGCGAGGCAGTCGGCGTGTCGGGCCGCGGACGAATGGCTGGTTCGGGGCAGGGCTATCAGCAGCTTCGCACGAGCAGCGGTTCCCGCGAGATTGGAGCGCTCCCGCCCGGTAAGGATGCGGGACATCTTCGCGGCTTGCCTGACGTGACGGTCGAATCACTGGACCGCCTGGTGATCGACGGGAAGAAGCTGAAAACGTTCCAGCAAGACCGCGTTCACCGACTGCGCGATGCGAGTTTGTTTGAGGGACCGATCGCGATCGTCCATAAGTCGCCGCCAGCTTCCCGGGATAGAATTCGCGTCGGCATCGCCGTTGAACCGGTCGTCTACAACGAGACCTTCTACGGCTACTGTCCCGCGGGTTTCGCGCATTCGGACATACTCGTGCGCTACCTCACCCTTGTGTTTGGCAGCAAGTTCGCACTGTGGCTTGCGCTCGTTACCAGCGGAGAATTCGGCTTCGAGCGTGAGGTCATTGAGAAGGCCGCGTTCGACCGCATACCGATCCCCGACTTCCGCCAACTCGGATCGCACGGCCGCGCTGAAATCCTGCAGCTCTTCGACGCGGTTTACCGGTCTCCGTCGGCTTGGGAGGACGTGGATCGTTGGGTCGCGAACCTCTACGGCCTTGGCGTTAGCGATTTAGAGATCATCACAGATACCCTCAGGTACAATCTGCCGTTCGCCGAGAACAAGGCGGCTGCGCAAGCCCGTCCCAAGCCGGAAGCCGCCAAAGACTTCTGTGCACTCCTCCAAAGCGAGCTGTCGCCTTGGACGGAGCGCTTCGGCACGTCGCTCAGCGTTTGCACGATCGAAAATCACTCAACCTCACCTTGGATAGGCTTCGCCCTGCGAATCGGCGGGAGCGCATCAGCGACGGCCGTCGAGAAGGATTGGGAAGCACTGCTCATGGTCGCGGACGCCTCAGCAGCCACCGAGATCGTAGTCGAGGATGAGGGTGGCGTTTTGCTCGTCGGCCGCCTCGCCCAGAATCGTTACTGGAGCGCAACGCAAGCGAGGCTGCTGGCCCAGCACCTGATCTGGTCGCGGCTCGACTTCCTCAAGGGGCGCCGTCGCGGATGAGTTCCTCGGCGTCTTCCCCTCGCCCTGACCAGATCGCAGAACTGACGCGCGGACTTGCCTTGCCTCTGCCGGCCATTGATGAGGTTTATCTGCAGCTCGTTGCCGAGGGCATAGTTCAGGCGTTTCAGGACATCGGCGCGAGTCAGGCCAGCACGGTCGCGACCGGCGACGAGGCCGAAGTCACCGCTCTTCTGGTAGCGCGGCTTAACCGCATGATCGAGGAGGACCAGATTTGGCGCCAACTCGTCAGCAGCGTAGTTCGCGGAGCCGAGAGCGTGAATTACAATGGCGCTCACCTGGAAAAGCGGCCGGACTTGTCGATCCATCTGTCGGCGCGAGCCATCCGCTTTCCGCTGATCGCCGAAGCCAAGATCATAGACGCGACCCGTGGTGAGCATCTCTATTGCAGCCAAGGCCTAAGCCGCTTTCTCGACGGACAATATGGCTGGGGCAGCCGCGAGGCGTTCCTGATCGCTTATGTGCGGGATGGGACGAATATCTCGAGCCGCCTTCAGCCCTATCTCGCGCAGGCCGGGCATGCAGCTAGCTACGCCTTGCAAGGCGCGCTTTCCGCCCATTCCATAGATGGCTGTGACGCGGCGCAATCCGACCATGGCCGATCATTCACTTACACGCACACGCAATCACCGGCCAACGATCCTGGGACCATAGCACTCTGGCATCTGTGGCTTGACGCCTCGCCGCCGACTATGACGATCGCGGGCAGCGCAACAATCTCCTAGACATTAGCTGCGACAGTTATCTGGGAAGATGGTCTGGTCTACCCGAATCCGACGATCGCTAGCGTGTGGGGCGCTTAGCGGACGGTCGACGGCGCCAGCGAAGCCCGCTTCCGGCGCAATGCCGACCGTTCCGACTGAAGCCTTCAGCGCCATAAAAGAATGGCAGGTTTCGGAATCATCGCAATCCGGGGTTAGTGACCGGACTTGCGCGCAAAGCCGCCGCCCTGCACTACCGCCGAGCCCACCTTCACATGTTGGATTTCGTCCGCGATAAGAACATATCAGGAACGACTCGGAACCAGCGAAAGAGTGAGCGAACCGGTATATCGGCTTACCCCAGGCTGCGAACTGGCGTGCCCGCGATGCGAAATTATGTGCGCGGTGCTCGCGGCGGCTCGGGATCAGTATTGGCGCGATCTCGAGGAGCTTCATCGTGTTCGGGCGCTTCGGCCCTCGCGGGTGCGGGCATCAGATCTTGAAGCTGCGAAAGACCGGTTGGCAGCAGCCGAGCGAGAGTTCGCGCGAGTTCGTCCACCGGTTTGGACAGGTCCAACGTTCGAAGCAGACCCTCGTACATGCGCGCCAACGCAGCTTCACTAGGAAGCTCTACCCGCATGGTGATGATCTGAGGCTGGTTCTCAGCGCGATCGAGCGCCCACTGCTGACGTTCTGAGAGCGGCGTTTCGGCTGCGTTGAATGCGAGTTCCACGAATCGAAACCACGAGGGCATTCGCTTTGCGGTGCCGTTTTCAAAGGCCGATATCGATTGTTGAGACAGGGCCAGTTCAACACCCTGCTTCTTTCCCTGAGATCGGGCGCGGAGCGCAAGCTCGGCTGCGGACCAGCCTAGGCGTCTCCGCTCCTCACGCATCCACCTTGCGGCTCCAGAAAGGTCCATGAGTCAGATCTACAAGAGTTTTTGTAGGGGACGGCCACAAAAACTCTTGTAGTGATTACCATACTCTAGTAGTTTTCTGGTATGGACACCGCTTTGGCATATCAAGCGTTCCGCGACGCAGTCACCGCCGCGAAGTCGCAGGGCGCCTTTGCACGCGGCGTGGGCACCTCGCAGCAGAGAATATCGTATCTCCTGAAGCACCACCGGCTTCTGCCCGGCGAACTCGTGCTCCGCGCCGAAGATCTCACCGGCGTGTCGCGCCATCGGCTCCGTCCAGACCTTTACCCGCAGGACGATGCTGCTTCTGTCCCCCTTGCCCATGGCAGCGTCGTAGCCCCCGACGCTCCGATCGTCGCGTGCGATCAGAGCGCCGCTTCGCACTCCGGAGCGGAGGCATGACGCTGCGGCGCGATCCCGTTACCTTCCAGCACGCGCTCACCCGCGTCGCCGCGGTGCTCACCGTGGCGCGCATGGCGCGTACCGTAGGCCGCAGCCAGCGCCTGGTGCACAAATGGATGCATCCGGGAGCTGGCGCCTATCCCACGATTTCCCAGGCGCTCGCGCTCGATACGGCCTTCGTGGCCGCCGGCGGCGACGGTGCGCCCCTGCTCGAAACCTATGCCCAGCAGCTCGACAATGAGCTTGGCCGGCAGGTCGCCTCCCGCATCGCGCTCGCCAATGATCTGGCGACGGCCGCGAAGGAATGCGGTGAGGCGATCGCGCACGGCCTGGCCGTCTCGCAGCCGGGCTCCGGCCCGCGTGAGGCACACCGCGCGCTGGGCGAAGCTGAAGAAGCCAAGTCAGCGATGGCGGTCGTTGTCCGGCGTCTCTCGTCTTTCCTGCCGCGCGGCGCGGGGCCGCGCGGGGAAACCATGGGGGGAACCCAATGACCGCCAAAACCTACCGAAGAAATCCCGGCATCCCCTGCCCGCATTGCCTCGGGCGCACCAAGGTTCGCACCAGCGAACAGGTCACGCGCTTGGTGCGCGAGCTCCGAATCGTCTGCGACGATATCGAATGCGGGCACAGCTTCGTCGCGCAGCTCTCCGCGATCCGCACGGTTCGCCCCTCCGCCCGGCCAAATCCGGCAGTCCACCTGCCCCAGGGAGGCTGGAGCGTGCCCGCAAACGATCGCGAGCCACGCCCCGCCAATGACGACAAGCCACCTGCGGCCGAGGGGGCCACCCCCATGGGCACCTGATCCCACGGGCTAGCCGCCACCCTCCCCGCTCTTCCCACCAACCCGGCAAGCACGCGCTTCCGGGCATGCCCTTCCTTTGCCTGAAAGGTCCGCCCCATGCTCCACTCCGCTCTCTTCCCGGATCTGCCCGAGGCCGGCCCGGTCACGCCATGGGTCTATCTGCGGCTGCGCAGAAGGGCGGCTGGCCTCACGATCTGTGACGCTGCCCGCCGTCTCGCGCCCACCTCTGCCGATATCGAGCGTGTAGAGGCCCTGTTACGGCGCCTGGAGACGCCAGGGCGCCGGGCGCTCTATCGATCCACCATCGAGAGCCTGGGAACTGCATTCGCGCTCGATCCCAGCGTCTATTGGCAGCTCGTCGAGGAAGCGCCCGATCGTCACCCCCGCATCTGCCGGGATTGCGGCTGCAGTGAACACGATGCCTGCACTTCGGCAGACGGCCACTCCACCTGTGGATGGGTGAACGCCTTTCACTGCACGCGCTGCGCCGATGCGCGGCGGGAGGCCGCGTGATGCGCGAGCGATCGCTGTGGCTCTCGCTCGCCCGCGCGCTGGCGATCGGCCTCGCCGTTTGCTTCGCGGCGGTGTTCACTCTGCCGCTCGTGGCGATGACGATCGCGCGCGCCCGTTCGGAGGGCCGCTGAAATGGCCCGCCCTCGCCGCAGCGCGATAATCGCCCTGGGGCTGCTGGTTGGCATTTTAGTCGCCGGCGCGCTCGATATGCTCACCGCCGGGCCGGGCGTGGCCGTGGCCTTCGGCATCGATCCCGCGGCCGAGGTGCTCGAATGAGCGGCCGCGCGCACTTCCGCCAGGCCGATCTCACCCGCGCCGTCCGCGCCGCCCGCGCGGGCGGCCTCGCCGTCGTCCGGACCGAGATCGAACCCGATGGCCGGATCGTTTTGATCCACGCCGCTGCCGCAGATCCGGCGGCAACACCTTTCGATGCATGGAGGGCAAGCCGCGATGCGCGTTAAGCTCAAGGGGATCAACAGCGTCCGCAAGAAGCTCGCGGGCGGCGGATCGGTTACATACTATTATGCCTGGAAGGGCGGCCCCCGGCTTGAGGGGGCGTTCGGCTCCCCCGAGTTCATCGCGAGCTATCACCAGGCGCACGAACAGGCGAAGCGGCGCGAATCGGATACGCTGCGCTCGCTCCTCGACGCGTTTCAGGATTCGTCGGACTTCACCGATCTCGCGCCGCGCACGCGCGCCGACTATCGCAAGCAGATCCGCGTTATCGATGCCGAGTTCGGGGACTTCCCGCTCGCGGCGCTGGCGGATCGCCGCACCCGCGGCGAGTTCATGGCGTGGCGTGATCGCCTGGCGCTCACGTCGCGCCGCCAGGCCGACTATGCCTTCGCGGTCCTCGCGCGCACGCTCTCCTGGTCGGTCGATCGCGGCCTCGCCGTCGTCAATCCGTGCAAAGCGGGCGGCCGCGTTTATCGCTCCGGCCGCTCGGAGAATATTTGGACCGAGCTCGACGAAGCCGCCTTCTATGCCAAGGCGCCGAGGCACCTGCATCTCGCCCTCACGCTCGCGCTATGGACCGGCCAGCGCCAGGGTGATCTGCTCGCGCTCACCTGGGCGAATTACGATGGCAGCCATATCCGGCTGATCCAGCGCAAGACCATCCGCAAGAACCAGAGCAGCACCGGCAAGCGGATCATCATCCCTGTCGGCGCGCCGCTAAAGGCCAGGCTCGACGCGCTCGATCCTGCCGCGCGCACGCGCACCCAAACCATCCTGCTCACCGAACGGGGCATGCCCTGGACCGAAAGCGGCTTCCGCGCCTCGTGGCGAAAGGCGTGCATCAAGGCGGGGGTGGAAGGCGTCACCTTCCACGATCTGCGCGGCACGGCCGTCACCCGTCTCGCGCTCGCCGGAGCCACGCCGCCAGAGATCGCAACGATCACCGGCCACTCGCTCCGCGACGTCCACGAGATCCTCGACGCCCACTACCTCAGCCGCGATCCGCGCCTCGCCGAAGCTGCAATCCGCAAGCTCGAATCCGGCTGATTTTCCCAACCAAACGCCCAACCAGCCGCATTTCGCGACCGGCCAAACTACCATTAACAAGAGGAAATTCGCGGAAAATCAACGGGATGACCTGGTAGCGGAGGAGGGACTTGAACCCCCGACACGCGGATTATGATTCCGCTGCTCTAACCAACTGAGCTACTCCGCCATGCGGTACTCAGGTCGTCCGAAGAGCGCGCCACATAGGTCCGGCTTTTCGCCGGGTCAAGCGAACATGTGTCGGGAATGAGCGTCCCACGGCCCGCCGCGATAGGCCCAGCTCGCGAGCCCGGCGATTTCCACTTCGCGCGGCACGAAATCGCGCGACAATGCGTTCAAAACCGTCTTGGCGAGCACGGGCCGCACCTTGTTCTGGATGGTGACGTGCGGGCGCCAGCGGCCCGCGTCCTGCGGGGTGAGCAGCCCGGCAAAGGCATCGAGCAGCCCTTCGCGAATCGCTATCAGCTCGGGTGCCTCGATCCGATAGGCGACTCCTCCGCCCAGCGACATCAGCCCCGTCACTTTCGCCCGTGGCGCACGCACTCCGCGCGTCTCCTGTGAAAGCCGGTGCTTGAGCTCGTCGCCGACCGAAGGGGGAAGCTGGTGGAACAGCGTCAGATGCGCGTCCACCAGGTTGCGCTCCGCAGGATAATGCTCCCGGCGCAACGAATTGAACCACGCCTGATCCTGGCGACCAAACAGTGCAATAACGATGAAAGGCGCGGGCCTCTCACCCCGGACTTGCTCCGCGCTCAAATCTCTACCTGGCTTCCCAGCTCTACCACCCGGTTGGTCGGCAGGCGGAAGAATTCCATCGCGCTTTCGGCGTTGCGCAGCATCCAGGCGAACAGCTTCTCGCGCCATACCATCATGCCGGGCTTGGACGAGGGCAACAGCGTCTGACGCGCCAGGAAGAAGCTGGTGTCCATCATCTTGAACTCGCCGCCGCAATTGCGGATCTGCTTGAGCGCCGCGGGCACGTCCGCCTCCTGCATGAAGCCGTAATAGAGGATCATGCGGTGGAAGCCCTTGCCCAGGTCCTCGATCTTCACCCGGTTCGCCTCGAGCACATAGGGCACGTCGCTGATCTTCACGGTGAGCAGGATCACACGCTCGTGGAGCACCTTGTTGTGCTTCAGATTGTGGAGCAGCGCGTGCGGCACCCCGTCGGGGGTCGAGGTCATGAACACTGCTGTGCCTGGCACGCGCGTGGCGGCGATCGCTGCCGATTCGATGAAGATCTTGATCGGCATCGCGCTCTCGCGCAACCGCTCGAGCATCAGCTTGCGCCCCTTGGCCCAAGTGGTGAGCACCGTGAACACGATCAGCCCCACCAGCAGCGGGAACCAGCCGCCGTCGGGAACCTTGGTGAGGTTGGCGCTGAAATAGGCGAGGTCGACCACGAAGAAGAGTGCGAGCAGCGGCAGCGCATAGCGCTTCTTCCACTTCCACAGCGTGAAGAGCACCACTGCGAGCAGGCAATTGTCGATCAGCATCGCGCCGGTGACTGCGATGCCATAGGCCGCGGTGAGGTTGGACGAGGTCTGGAAGGTCAGCACCAGCAGTATGACCATCACCATCAGTGCCCAGTTGATGAGCGGGATGTAGATCTGCCCGGCTGTCGATGCGCTCGTATGCTCGATCCGCAGGCGCGGAACGAAGCCGAGCTGGATCGCCTGTTGGGTGACGGAGAAGGCGCCCGAGATCACTGCCTGCGAGGCGATGATCGCCGCCATGGTCGCCACGATCACCAGCGGAAGCCGCAGCACTTCGGGCGCAAGCAGATAGAAGGGGCTGTCGATCGCGCCGGGATCGCGCATCAGCAGCGCGCCCTGCCCCATATAGTTGCACATCAGCGCGGGCAGCACGAACCATAACCATGAGATGCGGATCGGCTTGCGACCGAAATGGCCCATGTCGGCGTAAAGCGCCTCAGCGCCCGTCACCGCAAGCACTACCGAGCCAAGCGCAAGGAAGGCGGCGAGCGGATCGTCGGCAAAAAACATCCATGCATGGTGCGGCGAAAGCGCCTGGAGGATCGCCGGCGTCTGTACGAAGCTTAAGATGCCGAGCGTGGCGATCACCAGGAAATAGGTGCTCATCACCGGTCCGAACAGGATACCGACCCTGGACGTGCCGGTGCGCTGGATCGAGAAGAGCAGCACCATGATCACCACGGCGAGCGGAATGATCAGCCCCTTGAACGCAGGCGCGGCGACGGCAATCCCCTCGACCGCGGAAAGCACCGAGACCGCCGGGGTGATCATCGAATCGCCATAGAAGAGCGCGGTGGCGAACACGCCGAGCAGCACGATCCCCGCGGTCCAGCGCTTCTGCCCGGCGCGGCCCGAGATCAGGGCGAGTAGCGCCAGGCTGCCCCCCTCGCCCTTGTTGTCGGCGCGCATGATGACGGTGACATATTTGAGCGTCACCACCGCCATCATCGACCAGAACATCAGGCTGATCACGCCCATGATGTGCAATTCGTCGAGCGCAAGCGGGTGGTGGCCCGCGAAGGTTTCGCGAAAGGCGTAGAGCGGGCTGGTGCCGATGTCGCCGAACACGATGCCGATAGCGCCGAGCGCCAGCTTCCAGGTCGCATCGGCCGAATGGTCGTGGGCGTGAAGCGAATCGTCGGAGGTCGGGGCTGCCTCGGCAGCCCCGCTGGCGGAGATGTTCACTGTCGCGGCAGCCGCGCAGCGATGGAAACCGACCTGGTCATGGCGACCTGTGTTCTCGTCTGCGTCAAAGTGCGCGGGCCGTTAGCACGTGCAGCATGGGCGAGCAACTTCGACACGGGAAACTCCTGAGTTCCGGTCGTTACCGGAGACGCAGCAAGCGCCTCCGGGTTCCGGGATTTGAGTCACCGAGCCCCGAACAGCGCGTCCGCCTCGCTCCGAGTCGGCACGGAGCGAAGCACGAAGCTGCTGTTGATCGTGACGACCCCAGGGAGGCGCCCCAGATGCTCGCGATGCAGCCGCTCGTAATCGTCGAGGTCGCGGCACAGGATCTTGAGCCGATAGTCCTGACCGCCCGACACTAGCGCGCACTCGACCACGCCGTCGATCTCCAATACCGCTCGCTCGAATCGTGCAAGATCCTCCTCTACCTGGGTCCCCAGGGTGATGTCGACCAGTGCAGTGATTCTGAATCCCAGCCGCCGGTGTCCCAGCCGTGCGCCATAACCGGTGATATGCCCCGATGCTTCCAACGCCTGGATGCGCCGCGTGCAAGCCGATTGCGAAAGCCCCACCTGCGCCGCCACCTGGCTGACAGGAGCGCGGGCGTCCGCAGCCAGCAGTCGGAGAATGGCGCCGTCAATTCTGTCCATCGCGCATGAATTCCTCGCTTCCCTGCGAACTATCGCGAATCCATGTGCAAATGCCACCCCTCGCGCTGCAACTTTGCAGAGATTCGCGTCCGTCGCTTGCGATACTATCTCCACCACATTCGCTTTTCTGGAGAGATGCCATGCGCGTCGGGGTGCCCAAGGAAATCAAGAATCACGAGTATCGCGTCGGCCTGACGCCCGCTTCAGTGGCCGAACTGGTCGCCGCCGGTCACGAAGTGCTGATCGAGACGCAGGCCGGCATGGGAATCGATTTCGCCGACGAAGCCTATACCAGGGTCGGTGCCACGATTGCGCCGGACGCAGCGGCGGTGTTCGCCGGATCGGACATGATCGTGAAGGTCAAGGAGCCGCAGCCGCAGGAAATCGCGCTTCTCGAGCCGCGCCACACCCTCTTCACCTATCTCCATCTCGCCGCCGACAAGCCGCAGGCCGAAGGACTCATCAAGTCGGGCGCGACCTGTATCGCCTATGAGACGGTGACGGCGAACTCGGGCGCCCTCCCCCTCCTTAAGCCGATGTCCGAGGTCGCCGGCCGTATGTCGATCCAGGTCGGTGCGCACTATCTCGAGAAGGAGCAGGGCGGCCGCGGCGAACTCCTCGGCGGCGTTCCTGGCGTCGCGCCGTGCAAGGTCGCGATCCTCGGAGGCGGCGTCGCCGGTATCAACGCCGCGCAGATGGCAGTGGGCCAGCGCGCCGACGTGACGATCTACGACATCAACAACGAACGGCTCGCCGAGCTCGACATGCATTTCGGCAGCCAGATCAAGACTGCCTATGCCAGCAAGGCCGCGATCGCCGAGGCGGTCACCCGCTCGCAGCTGGTGATCGGCGCAGTGCTCGTCCCCGGCGCAGCCGCGCCGAAGCTGGTGACGAAGGACATGCTCAAGACGATGATGCGCGGCTCGGTGCTCGTCGACATTGCAATCGACCAGGGCGGCTGCTTCGAGACCAGCCACGCGACCACGCACGACAACCCTGTCTACGAAGTCGACGGCGTGATCCACTATTGCGTCGCCAACATGCCCGGCGCGGTCGCGCGCACCTCCGCCTTCGCGCTCAACAACGCCACGCTGCCTTTCGTGCTCAAGCTCGCCAACCTTGGCGCCGAGGCGGCAATGAAGGCCGACAAGCACCTTGCGAACGGCCTCAACGTTTCCGCCGGCAAGATCCGCCATCACGCCGTCGCCGAAGCGCTCGACCTTCCGTTCGAAGCCTGGGCGGGCTGAAGCCCCCCGTTTGCCCCTCTCCCGCTTTCGGGAGAGGGCCTAGGGCCGCGCCGGCGCCCGCTCCTGCGCCGTCTTCGCGTCGAGCAACCGGTCGAGCAGGTACAGCCGCACGAGCAACTCGTCGCGATAGCTGACGTTCGCAGGCGCGAGCTCGACGGCCTTGCTCCAATAGGGCCGCGCCTCGGCGAACTTCTCCTCGCGGATCAGCGCGAGTCCGTAAAAGAAATAAGGCCCCGGATGCTTGGGGCCGAGCTGGAGCGCTCGGTCGAAGGCGAACTTGGCCGCGGGCGACACTTGCATTCCATCGTTCTCGGCGAGCGCGAGACCCAGGCCGGTCCATAGCGCAGCACTCTGGGGCGCCTTGCGTACCGCGCCGATCATCACGTTCGCAGCCTGGCGCGGCGAACCGGCGCGGGTCATCGCGTCGGCGGCAGTGAAATAGGCGAACTCGAGATTGAACCGCCCGAACATCGCATCGCGCAACGCGATCAGGCTCGGGTCGATCTCGCCAGCCTTCTTCGCCGACGCGACCGGCTGGCCGGCGAGCCCCGGACTCCCCTGCCACGCATAGCCCGCCGCACCGAGCATCAGCGCAGTCGCGGGAATGGTCCACAGCCGCCTGGGAAAGCCGCTACGCCAGAGCAGCAGCGCCAAGGCGAGCACGATTCCGGCAAAGACCAGCCACCCCATCACTTGCCGCGCCTCGCGAAAGCTCGCCGCGCGACGAGCGCACCGACGATCAGCAGTAGCAACGGCGCGATCCACAGCGGCGCGGTGATCCAGCTCAGGGGCGGGTCATAGGTCACATAGTCGCCGTAGCGTTCGATCAGCCATTTGCGAACTTGCGCAGGAGATTCTCCCGCCCGGATGCGCTCGCGCACCAGCGCGCGCATGTCGCCGGCCATCTCGGCGTCGCTATCGGCGATCGACTGGCCCTGGCAGACAAGACAGCGCAGGGTGTCCATCAATGCCTTGGCGCGCGCCTCCTGCGCCGGGTCGGGGAGCTGGGTATAGGCGAGGTCCGCAGGCGGCAGATTCGACTGAGCGAAAGCCGGCGCGGCAAGCAGCAGCGCAAAAGCGAGCACCCGTCTCACTTCGCCTTCTCCAGCTCGCGCAGCAGCATCGGCACATGTTCCTCACGGATATCGCCGATATGCTGATAGGCGATGCGGCCGTGCGCATCGATCACGAAGGTCTCGGGCACACCCGACGAGCCTAGCGCCAGCTGTGCCGCGCTGGTCTTGTCGTCGCCGATCCGCGCATAGGGATCGCCGTGGCGTGCGAGGAAGGCCTGCACCGCTTCGGGCGTGTCGCGGATCGCGATCGCGTCGATCTCCACTCCGGCAGCCTTGAGCTTGAGCAGTTGGGGCGCTTCGGCGATGCACGGGATGCACCAGCTTGCGAATATGTTGAGCAGCCGCGGCTTGCCCAGAAGGTCCCCGGTCGCGACTCCCGGCTTGTTCGCGAGCAGCGGCCGCAGATCTAGCGCGGGCACCGGCTTGCCGACCATTGCCGACTTCACCGTGCGCTCGCCCGGGCTGATCAGCCCGCTAGCGACCAGGGCGAAGACGACCGCGAAGAGCGCCAGCGGCGCCCAGATCAGCACCCGCCTCATGCCCATGCCTCCGCTTCGGCATCCTTGCGCCGCCGGCGGACTCGGCCGAGCAGCGCCAGCGCACCGCCGAGCGCGATGAGGCCGCCCCCAAGCCAGATCAGCGTCACGAAAGGCTTCCACCACAGCCGCAGCTGCCAGCGCCCGGCATCGTCACCCTGCCCCAGCACCACGTAGAGCTGCCCGTCGAGCATCGTCCGGATCGCGGCTTCGTTCGTCGTCGTCGGCGGGGTGCTGAAGAAGCGCTGCTGCGGGCGAAGCTCGAACGGCTTGCCCGATCCGCGCTGGATGCCCAGCCGCGCCTCGAGCGCCGACCAGTTGGGTCCTACCGCCGGGCGCACTTCATTGAGCGTCACCCGGAATGGCCCCACCGCGACGTTCTGCCCCACTTGAATCGCCGCGAGACGCTCGACCTTGAACGCGCTGTCCGATGCCATCCCGATCAGGCTCACCGCCACGCCCAGATGCGCGATCACCATGCCCCAGAGGTGCAGCGGGGTGCGGCGCAGGTTGCGCTTCCACAGCGGCGCCACGCTCGCGGCGGCGAGCCCCATCGCCAGCCCGATCGCCAGCACCTGCAGCACATGGCTTCCGCCCGAAAGCGCGAAGACCACCGCGAAGGTGACGCCCGCCACCCCCGTCGGCACCAGCAACCGCCCGAGCAATGCGTTCCAATTGTCGCGCCGCCATTTGAGCAGCGGCCCTGCTGCGGCGGCGGCCACCAGCGCCAGCGCGACGGGCGTGACCGCCTTGTTGAAGAAGGGCGCACCGATCGAAAGCTGCACGCCCGCGGCTTGCGCAACGAGCGGATAGAGCGTGCCGATGAAGACCACGCCCAGGATCACCGAGAGCAGCAGGTTGTTGAGTACCAGCCCTCCCTCGCGGCTCACCAGCTCGAAGGTCGAGCCCTGCTTCACCGTCGCGACACGCGCGCCGAACAGCGCCAGCGCGCCGCCGATATAGAGCCCCAGCAGCGCGAGGATGAAGGTACCGCGCGTCGGATCGACGGCAAAGGCATGGACGCTGACGAGGATGCCCGATCGCACCAGGAAAGTGCCGATCATCGACATCGCGAAGGCGACGAGCGCAAGCATCAGCGTCCAGGCGCGCAAACCGTCCCGCGTCGCCAGCACTGTCACCGAATGGAGCAGTGCAGTCGCTGCGAGCCACGGCATCAGCGACGCATTCTCCACCGGGTCCCAGAACCACCAGCCGCCCCAGCCGAGCTCGTAATAGGCCCAATAGCTGCCCGCGGTGATCCCGATCGTCAGGAATATCCAGGCGGCGAGCACCCACGGGCGCATCGCCTTGGCGAACGCGGGCCCGACGTCGCGCATGATGAGCGCGCCCACCGCGAAGCTGAACGCGACCGAAAGGCCGACATAGCCGAGGTAGAGCGTCGGCGGGTGGAAGGCGAGCCCTGGATCCTGGAGCAGCGGATTGAGCCCCTGCCCGTCGAGTGCCGGCGGATTGAGCCGGACGAACGGGTTCGAGGCAAAGGCCAGGAAAGCATAGAAACCCAGCCCGATCGCTGCCTGTGTGCCCAGCGTCGCCGCCAGCGTCCCCGCCGCCAGCCGCCGCTCGAACAGGGCGACGCCCGCCCCTGCGATGGCGAGCACCATCACCCACAGCAGCATCGATCCCTCGTGGTTCCCCCACGCGCCCGAGACCTTGTAGATCAGCGGCTTCAGCGAATGGCTGTTCTGCGCCACGAGCAGCACCGACATGTCGGACCGCACGAAGAGCGCGAGCAGCAGCCCGAACGCGCCGAGCGCGAGCAGCCCCTGGACCAGCGCGACGCGGCGCAAAGCCGTCATCAGTTCGTCCAGCCCCCGTCCGACACGCGCCGCCTTCGTCGCACCCCAGGCAAGCAGCAGCTGGACGAGCGCGAACGCTCCCGCCAGCCACAGCGCGGCAAGCCCTGCTTCGGCGATCATTGGTCCAGGCTTTCGCTCTTGTGCATGTTTCCGGCGACCTGCGGCGGCATGTAGCGCTCGTCGTGCTTCGCCAGCAGATTGTCCGCGGTGAAGCTTCCGTCGGGGTTGAAGCGCCCTTCCGCCACCACGCCCGAATCCTCCTTGAACAGATCCGGTGTCACGCCCCGGAAGGTGACGGGCACGCGTGCCTTGCCGTCGGTGACAACGAAGGCGATCGAGACGCCGTCCGGCTGGCGCGCAATCGAGCCTTTCTCGACCATGCCGCCCAGCCGCACCGCCTTGTCCAGCGGCGGTGCTTTCCCGGCGACGTCGCCGGGGGTGTAGAAGAAGGCTGCCTGATCACCGAGCGCCGAAAGCGCGAGCGCGCTGGCGCCGCCGATCGCGGCGAGCGCAAGCAACCCGAGGACGAGGCGCTGGTGCTTGGGCTTCACGGGCGGCGTTTCAGCGAATCTACCGCAGCCTCGGCGCGGCGCATTCCCAGCCAACTCGCAAGTGCCAGCCCGCCCAGGCCGAGCAGCACTGCGCCATAGGCAGCGAGAATGAAGGGCCAATGGTTCATTGGGCTGCCATCCGCTTCAGCCGCGCTTCGATCTTCTGCTGCGCGAGCATCGCCCGCATGCGCATCAGCACGACACCGCCGAAGATCAGCCCGAAACCGGGCGCAGTGAAGAACAGCGGCCAGAGCATCGAGGAATCGATCGACGAGCCGGTGAGCCCGATGCTCTGCCCCTGGTGCAGCGTGTTCCACCACACCACCGAATAGCGCACGATCGGCAGCAGCACCGTGCCCGCCACGCCGAACAGCGCGGGCACCCGTCCGTCGCCACCGCGCTCAGCGTCGGCCCGGGCGAGCGCGATATAGGCGATGTAGACGAAAAACAGCAGCAGCATGCTCGTCAGCCGCCCGTCCCACTCCCACCAGGTGCCCCAGGTCGGGCGTCCCCAGATCGATCCGGTGATCAGGCACAGCGCCGCGAACACCGCGCCCGCGGGAGCAATGGCGCGCGCGGCCATGCTCGCCAGCGGGTGCCGCCAGATCAGATATCCCAGGCTCGCCGCTGCCAGCGCGGCCCAGCCGCCCATCCCCAGCATCGCAGCCGGGACATGGACATAGAGGATGCGCACGCTCTCTTTCTGGAGATAGTCCGGCGGCGTCTGGGTGAGCCCCGCCCAGGCGCCGAACAGCGCAAGCGCCACCCCGGCCCAGAACAGGACCGGTGTAAGCGGGCGCGCCAGCTTCAGGAAGCGCGTCGGATTGGCGAGAGCGTGGATCACGGTGCTTGGGCAGCCCATAGCTGCCTTCGCCGGCGGAATCCATGCGCCGCGTTCGGAGACCGCAAGGAAGGCGCAAAGGCGCGATCTGACGCTAGGCGAGCAAGGTCAACTCGCGGTGGAGCCGCGCCAGACGTTCCTCGGCTGCGTTCCGAACGGCCTCGCTCGCCGCCTGGCGCTTCGATTCGGCATCAGGGGTGAAGCTGCTGTCCTGTGCTTTTGCGTCCCGGCGGGACACGCTCGCCATAGCCGCGCGCTCGGTCTCGGTCAGGTCCAGGCCGAAATGGGGAACGATCCGCTCCCCGACGGCGCCTGGAAGCGCGGCATAGTCGATCGCGATCCCCTGTCGCGCCTGCAGCGCCGGAAGCGCCGCTTCGTGGAACTGCGCCAATATCCGCGCGCAGAGCAGCTCCGGCGCCGCAGCCGTCAGATCGTCTAGCTTATAGAGCCCCGGCGGCATCAGCGCTGGCACGGTCTGATAGCCGCGCATGCGCATATGCGAGACGAGCACCTCGACAGGCTCGCGGAACAGATAGATCCACGGGACCTCCGGAAATGCTTGCCGGAACAGCGGAAGCGCGAGGATATGCCAGCTGTCGAGCTTGATCACGCATCGCCGCTCGCCGTTGCGCCGCCGCGCGAGTGCCGCGACCATCGCCCGCAACGCTGCGATCGCCCATTCGCGTGAGGCATCGGCGCGGATCGCCAGCCTGACCACGGCATCGAGCGGGCCCGGTTCGGACAGCGAGATGGTTTCAGGAATCGCGCCGAACATCCGCGACACCAACGTCGATCCGCATCGCGACATATGGAAGACGAAGCCGGCCAGCGGTGCGGCCTCGCCGGGTCGGGCATCGGCGATCAGATCGTCGAGCCGTGTCGCGTGGCGGAACAGCCGGTTGAACGGCCTCGCCACCGTGCGGGCGACCGCGTCATGATAGAAGCTCGCGTCGAGCGGCGCCTGGCCGAAATGCGCCCAGTCGACGATCGCGCCTTCGGTGCTGTTGCACAGACGCGCCGGCAACCAACCCTCGGGGCCCCAACCGGGGCTGAGGTCGCATTCGCCCGGCACCGGCCGGCTTCGCGGCCGCAGCCATTCCGGAGGCGGGCTCCCGCCAGCTGCGGCTTCGATCTTCGCAGCGAAAACATCAGGATAGATCGTGCAGTCCAGCGCGCGCTGGAGCGCCGGATCCTGCATCACCCGTGCGCGGAACGATTCGAAACCGCCTGGCACCCCATCCCCCATTTTCCACCGACGATGGCAGCATGCTGACCTTTTGCAAGGCGAGCGCTCCGCCGATATGCTGCCGGTCCGGGGGAAGTCAGATGCATGCCACGGTGACCCATCAGGCCTATGGCGACCGAATTCGCCTGCCGCTGGCCTTCGACCCCACGCGGCTGGCGGCGGACCTCAATGCGCTCGGCGGCTGCGAATGGACACCCCATTTCGTCACCCGCAACTACGACGGGGAGTGGAGCGCGATGCCGCTCCGCGCGCCCGCGGGCGCCGAGCATCCGATCCTGATGATCACCGCGCATCCGGGAGTCACCGACTTCGTGGACGCGCCCCCGCTCGCTCGCGCGCCCTATCTGCAGCAGGTGATCGCGGCCTTCGATTGCCCGTTGCGATCGGTCCGGCTGATGCGGCTCGCGCCCGGTTCGATGATCCTCGAGCACAGCGATCCAGGGATGACCGCGGAGGAAGGCAGCGTCCGGCTCCACCTTCCGATCGTCACCAACTCGCAAGTCGAGTTCAACGTGAACCGCCGCGCTGTGCCGATGGCGCCCGGCGAGGTCTGGTATCTCCGCCTCTCCGACCCGCACAGTGTTGCGAACCGCGGCGCGACCGATCGCGTTCATCTGGTGATCGACACGGACATGAACGACTGGCTCGCCGGGCAGTTGGCCGCAGGCACCCGCTAGGCACAAAGCGAGCGGCGCATCCGCTTGTGCGTCGGCCAGTCGCTGGGCGTCTCGACATAGCCGAGCCGGCGGTACAACGCTTCCGCGCGTCGATTGGTGATGGTGACATGGAGATCGATTGCCTCTGCGCCGGCAGCGCTGGCTGCCACGTGCACCCATTGGATCAGCGCAGTTCCGATCCCGATGCCCTGCACGGCCGGAAGCAGCGCGATCTCCAGGAGCCGCCATGCGGGTGCCGAGCGATCGAGGTAGAGCCGGCCAATCGGCTCCGGTGCGGGGGTGTGCGCGCCGCTCTCGATGATCAGCCGTTCCGCTTTCGTCTCACGGTCGAAATGCAGCGACTGGAGCCGGAACTGCTCGTCCAGAAAGCGCGCCTTTTCCGCCTCGCCCCACGAAGTGAGCACAAGGTCTGCGGCGCGCTGGGTGCCGTAGAGGCGACGCAGGAACGCATGATCCCCCGGCTTTTCGTTCCGCAGCCTGATTCCCTGTCCGGTCAGAGTTTCGGGAAGCGCAGGCAGCAGCGCGACTCCGCGCCCTCGCCTGGCCATTCGTCTGTGCATCGCCCGCTTCACATCGCCTCTCCGCACTGGCAGTCTGGCGTCACCACAGTGATTCACAAGGTCGGGGGCCATGTCGCATGCAGTTGCTCAAACCTGAAGATTTCGATCCATGGGTCGGTCGCAAGGTCCGCATCAACACCCTTCCCGAACCCGTCGAAATCACGCTCGAACGAATCCAGCGCCGGCCGAAGCAGGTTCGCGAGCTCGACTTCCGTGAGCCCTTTTCACTGTTCTTCGAGGCGCCGGCGCACGTCTATCTGATGGATACGACGTACGAATTCGATTGCGGCAAGGGCGGGCCGCACCAGATCTACATCACCCAGCTTCAGCCTTCAGCCGACACGCGATATTATCAGGCAGTGTTCGCCTGAACATCGTGCGCGGTGCTGGATCCGGTCACGCATGGGAGCGCGACCGGATTGCGCATTCCAATCAGTTTCGTGACGGGAAAACCCCGTTCAGCGCGATGACGGTCGTCACGCCAAGATAGGGCTGCATGATCGGAAAAGGTGTGCTGCCGCCGGTTGGCGTTACGGTGACATTGCCTGTGGGGGTAAACTCCGCGCCCGAGACTTCGACGCCGGCAAGGTTGACGGGCGTGCCGGTCGTCCCCGCCGGAACGAAGATCTTGACCGGCTGCGGGCCGATATTGGCAGGCTGCGAGAGCATCGCCCCGTCGGTCGGCACGTTGGTCTGCGTGGTGGCGCCGGTCATGACCGAGAGAGTGGCGGTCCCCGTGGGGGTGACCGGGCTGCCCGCGAAAGTTGCCGCATGGGTGTGCATGGGCATGTTGGCCGAGGTCAGCGTCATATTCTCGGTGCCCGCCATCTGGCCCATATCGTAAGTTCCGCCGCCGGGACGCTGGCCGGTGCCGACGAACACCCGACCCCGCGCATCGGGTAAGCCGAAGGTGGTCTGTCCGTTGCCTCCAAAGGTCGTGCCGAGAAGTGAGAACAGCGCGCTGTTCTGCGCTATGCTCACGATCTGGCCCTGACATGTCGTCCAGCCGCGCGGCGCGAAGCTGAAGCCGACTTGCATGATCTCACCGAGAAAAGGTTCTGCCATCTTGGTCGCTCCCCCATGACGAAAAGGGCATGTTGTCAGGAAATGCCGAAGCCATGCCCCACCAACGGCGCCGCGAGAATGCGATTGTTCCCTGCATTTTGGCAAGTGAACTATTTTCTTAGATTAGAGCCATTTCCGATGAATCTGAAAAATCGGAGATATGCAGCCGCATATCCCCCGCCCTGATGTTTCAGGATTGTGGCAGGCCGAATGGTCGGAGCATCGTGGTTAACTTCATCCGTACTTATATTGACTTGATCCAGAATGGATTTCGGTCGATTTTCAAGTCGGGGCGAGTCGTTCTGCGCTCTCTGTCTGCGTTGGGGTAGTCAAATCCAGGGTGCCGTCCTGCGGTGCCCTCGCGTTCCTTCGGGCGAATGATCGTAATCGCGTCGATTTTGGGGGTATCGACATGGTTTGGGGGCTTCAGGCCGCATTGCGGCATCGCAGCGAGCGGCACGGCGTGGCAGGGCTCAACTTGGCCGAAGGCGTCTTGGACGATCCAGTCTACGCGCGCCCTGCTCTGCCCCGATCCTTGTCCCGCTTCGCCTTCGCGGCGGTAGCCGGCTGCCTGCTGATGATGCCAGGCATTGCGCAGGCCCAGCTTTCGTCGGCGTGTCAGTCGATCAACAACAATCTTGTCGGCTCCGGCGGGTCCAATGGGCCATCGACGCTCTCAGGGGCCTATTCGATTGGAACGGGCTCGCCTACCGACCAGCTGGCAGCTCTAAATTACAGCGACTATAGTCAAACATTCACCCCTGGTGAACGAATCAACTATTCCTGGTCAAAAACAGGAACCGGCTACGTTCATGTCGTTTTGAACGACAGCGGCCTTAACCACCAGCCGGGAAGCGTAACGAACTCCACATCCCTCTCGGGATCCGGAAGTATTACCGTAAATGGCTCCACTGATTATCTGGAGCTTTCTGTCACGAACTATCCGTATAACAGCACTGTCCCCGAACCCACCCGAAACAACACTACCGTCAATTTCAGCATCAGTTGCACCGGTCCCGCCCCCCCTACGGTAACCGGCCTCTCGCCCGCCGTGGGCACTACCGCCGGCGGCACGTCCGTCACGATCACCGGCACGAATTTCACCGGCGTCACCGCCGTGACGTTCGGCGCTACGGCAGCAAGCTTCACGGCCAATAGCGCGACGCAGATCACCGCGACCTCACCGCCCCAGGCGGCAGGCACGGTCAACGTCCGCGTCACCACCCCCGCCGGCACAAGCGCTACCGCGGCCGCCAACCAGTTCACTTTCGACACGCCGCCCGCCGCGCCCGTCGTCGTCGCACCCGCCAACGGTGCGGTCATAGGGTCGTCCACGCCGACCTATGCGGGCACAGGCCCCGCTAGCATGACGATCACGGTCTATGTCGACGGCTCGGCAATCGGCACCACGACCTCCGACGCTGCGGGCAATTGGACAAGGGTTCAACCGACCCCTCTCGGCGCCGGACCGCATACCGTTCGCGCCACCGCGACCAGCGCCGCCGGACTGGTGAGCCCCGATTCGAACACCAACAGCTTCACCGTCACGCTGCCCCCCGTCGCGAACTCGTTCACCGCCCCCGCAGCCACCTACAACGGCGGCAGCGCCCCGGTCACGACGTTCAGCGCGGCGGCGCACGCGACCAACAGCCCCACCAGCTACGCGGTGGGCTCACCGACCACGGCGAACGGCGGAACGGTCTCGATCGATAGCGCCGGCCTGATCAGCTACACTCCACCGGCAGGCTTCCGCGGCAACGACAGCTTCACCTACACCGCCACCAACGCGGGCGGCACTTCGTCCCCCGCCACGGTAACGGTGCCGGTCAGCAATCCGGTGCTGTCCATCAGCCTCGCCGGCAGCGGCGTGCGCGGCACGCCGCTTGCCGGGGTTCAGCTGGTCACGACGGGCGGCGCTGCGCCCTATAGCTGTGCGACGACGCTCGCCTCGGGCACGCTCCCCGCGGGCACGCAGCTCAATTCCGACTGCACGCTCAGCGGCACGCCTGCGGCAAGCGGGCCGTTCAACTTCACGGCGAACGTCACCGACAGCTCGACGGGCACCGGACCGTTCACCCAGGCGAGTGCCCCGCTCACCCTGAGCATCGCCAGCCCGGCGCTGTCGATCGCGCCCGCGGCAGGCGCGCTGCCGGGGACCTCGGCCGGGGCCACCTATTCGCAGACGCTGAGCGCCAGCGGCGGCAGCAGCCCGTACACCTATGCCGTGACCGGCGGAACGCTGCCGACGGGCATCACGCTTTCAACCGACGGCACGCTTTCAGGCACCGCGACGGCGGTGGGGAACTTCGCGTTCACCGTCACCGCCACGGACAGCTCCAGCGCGGGCAGCGGCGGGCCCTACACCGTCGCGGCCGGCTACACACTGACGGTCGGAGCACCGACGATCGCGCTTTCGCCGGCGACGCTCGCGGACCCGGCAATCGGGGTTCCCTATTCAGCGAGCGTTTCGGCGAGCGGGGGTACCGGCAGCTACACCTATGCCGTGGTCGGGTCGCTGCCCCCGGGGCTGTTCTTCGACAGCACGAGCGGCGCCATCACAGGAACCCCCACCAGCGGCGGCAGCTTCACCTTCACGATCCGTGCCGAAGACGGCACCACCGGCCCCGGCGCGCCCTACAGCGGCAGCAGGAGCTATACCGTGAGCGTCGGCGCGCCCACCATCGTGCTGAGCCCCGCAACACTCGTCAACGCCACCGTGGGCCAGAGCTATAGCGCGACGATCACCGCCAACGGCGGCACCCCCGGCTACACCTATTCCGCGGTTGCCTCGACGCTTCCCCCTGGCCTCACGCTCGCGGCAAACGGCACGCTATCAGGCGTGCCGACTGCCGGAGGCAGCTTCACCTTCGACGTGACGGCGACCGACAACTCGGGCGGCAGCGGCCCCTTCACCGGAACGCGCAGCTATACGCTGACCGTCAACGCCCCGACCATAGCGGTGGGCCCGGCCAGCCTTCCGAACCCGACGGCCGGCGTTCCCTATAACGAGGCGCTGACCGCCAGCGGCGGCACCGCAGGCTACGGCTTTGCGGTGACGTCGGGCGCGCTGCCCGCCGGCCTTTCGATCTCTGGCAACGCGATCACCGGCACGCCGACAGCGGGCGGCACCTTCACCTTCACGATCACGGCAACCGACAGTTCCACCGGCACCGGCGCTCCCTACACGGGCAGTCGCGCCTACACGCTGACGGTCGGCGCCGCGACGATCCAGATCATGCCGGCCACGCTGCCGAACGATTTGGCCGGCGCCATGTACAGCCAGACTTTGACGGCGTCCGGGGGCAACGGCACCTATAGCTACGCCGTCACGGCGGGCGCATTGCCGCCAGGGTGGAGCCTTTCGCCGGGAGGCGTGCTCTCGGGCACGGCCACCGCCACCGGTTCGGTCAATTTCACTATCACGGCCACAGATCAGTCAACCGGTGCAGGCGCTCCATACAGCGGCAGCCGTGCCTATTCGGTGGTCCTGGGCTCGCCGAACCTCACTCTCGCGGCACCGACACTCTCGGCTACCGCCGGCCAAGCCTATTCGGGCAACTTCGTCGCCGGCGGCGGCACTGCGCCTTATACCTACTCGGTCCTCAACCCTGCGCTATTGCCGCCGGGGCTTACCATGGCCACGGACGGCACGCTCTCCGGCACCCCGACCTCAACAGGCACGTTCGGCTTCACCGTCAGGGCGCGCGACAGCACGACCGGCCCCGGCTCACCCTTTAATGTCGCAGGCTTCTACACCTTCACCGTCAGCGCGCCCACTGCGCCGGTGGCGGGCAATGTCAGCGTGACCGTGGCCTACAACTCGAACGCGAACCCGATCACGCTCGCCCTTTCAGGCGCAGCGGCGACCAGCATGGCCGTGGCTTCGCCGCCGTCACACGGCAGCGCCGTCGCGATCGGCACCGACATCACCTACACTCCCGCTTCAGGCTATTTCGGCGCCGACAGCTTCACCTATACCGCCTCCAACGCGGGCGGCACTTCGGCTCCGGCCACGGTCAGCATCACCGTCTCGCCACCGCCTGCGCCCACCGTCTCAAATGTCAGCGACGTCCCCGTCCCCTTTGAGAGCAGTGGCACCGCGATCGACCTCTCGGGCTCGATCACCGGCGTTCATGCCAGCATCGCCCTCGCCACCGCCCCTGCGCACGGCACGGTGAGCATCGCCGGTGACGTTGTGACCTATACGCCGGCAGCCGGTTATTTCGGTGCCGACAGCTTCACCTACACTGCCACCGGACCCGGCGGCACCTCGGCGCCCGCTACGGTGACTCTCACCGTGGCAACGCCGTCCGCGCCCGTCGTCGCGAATCTCAGCGACGTCGCAATACCCTATGCGAGCAGCGGCACGGCGATCGACCTGTCGGGCTCGATCACCGGCGTTCACACCAGCATCGCCGTCGTCACCGCCCCTGCGCATGGCGCCACGAGCATCGCCGGTGATGTTGTGACCTATACGCCGGCAGCCGGCTATTTCGGCGCCGACAGCTTCACCTACACCGCCACCGGACCGGGCGGCACCTCGGCGCCCGCGACCGTGAGCCTCAGCGTCGCCACCCCCGCCGCACCGACTGCCGCGAACCTGAGCGGCGTTGCCATACCCTATGGTGGCGGCGGAACCGCAATCGACCTCTCGGGCTCGATCAGCGGCGTGCACACCAGCATCGCCGTCGCCACCGCCCCTGCGCATGGCGCCACGAGCATCGCCGGCGACGTGATCACCTACACGCCTGCCACTGGCTATTTCGGCACCGATAGCTTCACCTACACTGCCACCGGTCCCGGCGGCACCTCGACCGCGGCCACGGTGACGCTCACCGTCGGCCTGCCGCCGGCTCCCACGGCTGCGAACCACAGCGGAACGATCGTGCTTTACGCCAGTACGGGTACGGCGATCGATCTGTCCGGATCGGTCGCGGGCGTGCACACTGCGATCGCAGTCGCTGCTCCCCCGGCGCACGGCACGGCGACGGTGCAGGGCTACGCCATCACCTATGTTCCGGCGGCGGGGTATTTCGGCGACGACAGCTTCACTTTCACCGTGACCGGACCCGGCGGCACCTCGGCAGCGGCGACGGTGACGCTCACCGTCAGCCTGCCGCCCGCGCCGGTAGCGACGAACCTTGCCGATGTTGCCGTCGCCCACAACAGCGGCGGCACGGCCATCGATCTGACGAGCGCAATCAGCGGCGTTTACACCAGTGTCGCAGTCGGTGCCCCGCCCCCGCACGGCACCGTCAGCGTCTCCGGCTCGGTCGTCACCTACACGCCGGCTACCGATTATTACGGCGCGGACAGCTTCACCTATACCGCAGCAGGCCCCGGCGGCACCTCGGCGGCGGCCACGGTCACGCTGGCGGTCGCGCTGCCGCCGCCGCCAGTCGCGCGCTCGACGGACGTCTCGACTCCCGGCTCGACCACGGTTGCCAACAGCCGCCTCGAGATAGACCTTTCCGCTCTCGTCGACGGCAACGCCACCAGCGTCCAGATCGAGACCCAGCCGGCGCACGGCACGGTCGAGCTTCTCACAGGCGGAGGTGCGCAGCCCGGGCTCGCGGCCCCACCTGCCCAGGCGGCGCAGGCGCTGGGTACCGTGACCGCGGTGTACACGCCGCAACCCGGCTTCCACGGACAGGACAGCTTCCGCTTCGTTGCCGTGGGTCCGGGTGGCTCCTCCTCTCCGGCCGCGGTGAACATCACGGTGATCGGCGTGGGTCCGGTCGCGCTGGACAAAACCGCCACCGCGGGCGACGGCGAGACGGTCAGCGTCGATCTGACCGAGGGGGCCACGGGCGGTCCGTTCACCGGCGCCACGGTTGTCTCGGTCGCCCCGGCAGGCTCCGCGACGACGGAAGTCGTGGCGAGCGGCGCCGGCGCAACCCGCAGCTACGCACTTCGGATCACCCCCGCCGCCCGCTTCGACGGCGCAGCGGTCATCCGCTACACGCTCAGCAACGAGTTCGGCGTCTCGGCCCCGGCGACGATCACGGTCAATGTCGAGGCACGGCCGGACCCCACCGCGGATCCCACCGTCCGCGCCGTGAGCGATGCCCAGGCGGAGAGCACGCGCCGCTTCGCCCAGTCGCAGATCGAGAACTTCATGCAGCGCACCGAATCGCTCCACAACGGCGGCGGCAGCAGCGATCCGAACATGGGCGTACGGCTCCAGGCGCTCGATGCGAGCAGGACGTTCGTCGAGCCCGATCGCTATGGCGAGCAGGCGACGCTCGCGCTCAACAACCGCATCCGCGGCCTCGGCGGCGATGGCCGCGCCGTGGACGGGATCGCGGCGATGCGCGGCATGGCGATGCCGGAGAGCGCACGCACCGCGGCAGCGGCCGGTCCCACCGCGCCGGCCAGGTCCTCCGATGATGCATCGGGCGACGGCGAGCGGCGTGTCGGTTCCCTCGCATTCTGGGCGGGCGGCGCGATCGAGATCGGCACGCAGGACCGCACCACCGGCCGCTCGAAGATCAGCGCCACCAGCAGCGGCCTGAGCGGCGGAGCGGACATCAAGCTCGCCGAGAATCTGGTGCTCGGCATCGGCGGCGGATGGGGCATCGATCGCAGCGACATCGACGGCGACGTGGCCCATGTGCGGTCCGAGAACAGCATCGTCGCGGCCTATGGCAGCTTCGCGCCCGTCCGCGGCTTGTTCGTCGACGGCGTGATCGCCACCGGGGATCTCGATTTCAGAACCCAGCGCATCGTGGCAGAAACGGGCATGGTCGCCCGCGGAGTCCGCGACGGTTCGATGACTTTCGGTGCGCTGTCGCTGGGCATCGATCGCGGCGACGGCGATCTGCGCTGGTCTGCCTATGGCCGGGGCGAGTGGCTTACCGCCCAGCTCGGCACCTATGCAGAAACCGGGGCCGGGCGCATGAACCTCCGTTTCGACGAGCGCGACGTCAAGTCGCTGAGCGGCGTACTCGGGGCCCGGTTCGACTTCACGCGCAAGACCGAGTTCGCCACGGTGACGCCGCGCGTGCGGGCCGAGTGGCGGCACGAGTTCCAGGATACCGGCATCCAGTTCCTGGACTATGCCGACATTCCCGGGCCCTCTCAGTACAGCATCGGCACCACCGGGTGGCAGCGCGACCAGTTCGAGCTTTCGCTGGGCAGCACGCTCAAGCTGCCGAGCGCCTGGGTGTTCGATCTCGAGATGGCGTTGCGCGGCGCGAGCGGCGAGCGTTCGGGGACACTGCGGGCGAAGGTCTCCAAGGAGTTCTGACGCAGCGGCGCGCGAGCTCCTGTGCGATTAGGCTTGCGGTCCATGGTTTCGGCATGGCTTAGAACGAGGGCCATTCCCGTTCTGAAGGTCAAACCATGATCCGCAACGCTGCCAAATTCGTCGGTATCGCCCTGCTGGCGCTGGCATCGCCCGCGGCGGCCCAGTCCGCGCCTCAGGAGGCGCTGCTGCCGATGACTTCGATGCAGCTCCACGATCCCTGGATCGTCGCCGACGAGGCGAGCCGCACCTATTTCCTGTTCACGCGCAACGAGGCGCCGATGAGCGGCGATAAGCGGCTCGGCATCATGGCCTATTCGAGCCGCGACCTGAAGAACTGGACACGTCCGAAGGTCGTGTTCGCGCTGCCCGAGGGCACCTGGATGCAGGACGGCGCCTGGGCGCCCGAGGTCCACCAGTGGAAGGGCAAATACTATCTCTTCGCGACCTTCCACAACGCCGAAGCGACGCTGCCCGCGCAAGGCAACCGGCGCCCCTATCGCCGCAGCACGATCCTTGCCGTCGCCGATCGCCCCGACGGCCCCTATCGCCTCGTGCGCGGCGGCGAACCCGTAGTCTCGCGCGAGAAGATGACGCTCGACGGCACGCTCTACGTCGACCCCAAGGGCAAGCCCTGGTTCGTCTATGCGCACGAATGGCTCCAGACCACGGTCGGCACGATCGAGGCAGTGCCGCTCTCGGACGATCTCGCGCCGATCGGCGAGCCCCGCCTGCTCTTCCGCGCCAACGAGGCCGACTGGGCGGTCGGCCAGAAGCAGCCCGACGGCGACGTGGTCTATGTCACCGACGGGCCGGAGCTGTTTCGCACCAAGGACGGCACGCTGCTGATGCTCTGGTCGAGCTATGGCAAGGCGGGGTACGTCCAGGCGCTCGCCCGCTCCAGGTCGGGCGAGATCACTGGCCCATGGGAGCAGCTCGGCCCGCTGGTCGAGCGCGACAGCGGCCACGGCATGCTGTTCCGAACGTTCGAGGGCAAGCTTATGATGGTGCTCCACCGGCCGTTCAAATTCGCACTCGGCAAGCTCTACGAGATGCGCGACACCGGCGATCGCGTCGAGATCGTCCGCGAAGCGACCGAGCTCGACGGCGAAGCTTATCCCACCCACCCCTGCGCTCCCCCGGCCTCGCCGTTGGACACCTCCAGCCGATGCTGAGGAAGGCGGCGGCGATCGCCCTGCTGGTGACGACCGCCGCACCGGCGATCGCCCAGGTCGCAGAGCCTGCCGACGCGCTGTGGCGCGGCTTCGTCGATCCGCCTGCCGAGGCCAAGCCGATGATGCGCTGGTGGTGGTTCGGCCCGGCGGTCGTGCCCGACGAGCTCGACCGCGAGATCCGCGCGATGAAGGCGGCAGGGTTCGGCGGGTTCGAGGTCCAGCCGGTTTACCCGCTCTCGCCCGATGGCGCACCCGCCGGGCTGCGCAACCTTCCCTATCTATCGGACGATTTCATCGCCGCGCTCCGCCACGCCGCGAAGACCGCCGAGGCGGAGGGTATGCGGATCGACGTCACCGCGGGTAGCGGATGGCCCTTCGGAGGCCCACATATTCCGATCACGCAGGCGGCCGCGAACATCCGGATGACGCGCATTCCGGTTCCCGCTGGCGCGAAGGAATTGGTGCTGCCGGCGACCGGACCCGGTGAAACGCTCCTCGCCGCGATGCTGGCCGCAGGCGAGCGCCTGCCCACGACCGGCCCACGCGTCGCGATCGCACCCGCGAGCGCCCCGCGTGAGGCGCTGGTCTTCATAACCGGCCGCACCGGCCAGCAGGTCAAACGCGCAGCAGTCGGCGCCGAGGGCTATGTGCTCGACCATATCGACCCCGCTGCGGTCGCCAATCACTTGACGCATGTCGGCGACCGGCTGCTTCAGGCCTTCTCCGGCGGTCCACAGCCCTATGCGATCTTCTCCGACAGCCTTGAAGCCTATGGATCGAGCTGGACTGGCGATCTCCCCGCCGAATTCCGCCGCCGCCGCGGTTACGATCTGCTCGACCACCTTCCTGCGCTCTTCCTCGACGCGCCCGAAAGCGCCGCAGTCCGGTTCGACTGGGCTCGCACCCTCTCCGAGCTCGTCGACGAACGCTATCTGAAGACGATCGACGACTGGGCGAAGGCGCGCGGCACGCGCTTCCGCGCGCAGGTCTACGGCTTCCCGCCACCCACGCTTTCGAGCAACGCGCTGGTCGCGCTGCCGGAGGGCGAGGGCCAGGACTGGCGCAGCTTCACCTCCACGCGCTGGGCCACCTCGGGCGCGCACCTCTACGGCAAGCCCGTGGTCTCGTCGGAAGTGTGGACCTGGCTCCACTCGCCCTCCTGGGCCGCGACGCCGCTCGACATGAAGATGGAGGCCGATCGCCACTTTCTCCAGGGCGTCACCCAGCTCGTCGGCCATGGCTGGCCCTACACGCCGCCCGGCGTCGCGGAGCCGGGGTGGGCCTTCTACGCCGCCGCCGCGCTCAACGATCACAACCCGTGGTTCGGCGTGATGCCCGATGTCGCACGCTACCTCCAGCGCGTCAGCCACATGCTCCGCCAGGGCGAGCCCGCCAATTCAGTGGCGATCTACCTGCCGATCGAGGATGCCTTCGCCGCGATGCGCCCCGACAAGGCGTCGGTTAACGAAGCGATGCACCAGCGAATCCCCGACTCGCTGCTCGCCCATGTCCTGGACGGCGGATACGGCTTCGATTTCATCGATGCCGACGCGATCCGCGCAGGCAAGATCAAGCATCGCGTGCTGGTTCTCCCGGCGATGGAGCGAATCGACGCCACAGCCTATGCGGCGATCCGGCGCTGGACCGAAGGCGGCGGACGCGTGATCGTGATCGACGCCCTGCCGCGCAACGCCGGGGGCAAGCTCGACGACGAGGCGCGCAATACAGTCGATGGGCTCTCGCACCAGATGGCTTCCGCTTCGGGAGTGACCGTCACCCCAGAAGCGGGACTGGGAACCGCGCTCGCCGCAGCGGCAGCGCCCGAGATGCGGCTCGCCGCCCCCGACCCGGCGATCGGCTTCGTCCACCGCCGGCTGGCCGACGGCGACCTCTATTTCATCGCCAACACCGGCAACCGCCCGGTGCGCACCTCCGCGCGCTTTGCGGGCGATCGTGGCAACGGGAGCTGGTGGGATCCCGTCACAGGCCGGCGCTGGCCCGCGGGGAGCGGCGACATCGCGCTGGCGCTCGCGCCTTATGAGTCGCGGCTGCTGGTCTTCACCGGCCCCTCCCTCGCCGCTCCCGCTCCTGCGGTTGCCCCGCCGCAAGGCCGGCCGCTCGCGAAAGGCTGGCGACTGCACATCGCCGACGGACCCGATCGCCCGGTCGGCGGCTTCGGCTCCTGGACCGAGCAGGGCAGCTTGCGCCATTTCTCGGGCACCGCCACCTATAGCCTGACGCTCCGGCTCGACCGCGTCGCCGCCGACCGCTGCATGGCGCTCGATTTCGGAATGCCCGTCCCGCGCGGCCTGCCCCGCGGCGCGCGCCACCAGGCCGCGCTCGACGCCCCGCTGCGCGACGCCGCTACGGTGACCGTCAACGGCGCCCACGCCGGCAGCCTATGGGCACCCCCCTATCGGCTCGAGCTCGGCCGCTGGCTCAAGCCAGGCGCCAACCGGATCGAAGTCGCCGTCTCGAACACCGCGCTCAACGCGCTAAGCGGCCGCGCCAGCCCGGACTATCGTCTGCTCCACCTGCGCTACGGCGAGCGCTTCCAGCCGCAGGACGCCGACAGGATCGCACCCCAGCCGTCGGGACTGCTCCAGGCGCCGACACTGATCGAGGCTCCTGGGCCCTGCGTCGGCTGACGTCAGAGTCTGTTTGGCAATGCGCCATATGGCGCATTGCGGCACCGGCCCGCTCCCCCACCCGGCCACCCAGCGCCAGTATCCTATGGGTGGCCGGGTGGGGGAGCGGGCCGGTGCCGCCTCGAAATGCGCTCTTCCGCGCATTTCAAAAAGACTCTCAGATCGGCAGCTCGGTCGTCGATTTGATCTCGGACAGCGCGACTGTGGAGTTGATCTCCTGCACCCCCGGCAGCTTGCTCAGCTGCTCGAAGAAGAAGCGCTCGTAGGCGTCGATGTCCTTCGCCACGATGCGCAGCATGAAGTCCATCGTCCCCATCAGCACATAGGCATCCAGCACCTCGGGAAACTCACGGATCGCCGCGCTGAACTCGTCGAGGTTGGCGCGGCCGTGCGCATTGAGCTTCACCTGCGCGAAGATCTGCGCGTTGAGCCCCACCTTGCGCCGATCGACGATCGCAGCCCGGCGCTTGATGAAGCCTTCACGCTCGAGCCGATCGATCCTGCGCCAGCACGGCGACGGCGACAGCCCGACACGCTCCGCAATCTCTGCGGTGGTGAGACTCGCGTCGACTTGCAGAAGCTGCAAAATCTTTCGCTCGAACGGATCAAGATCGGTCATATTGTTCCAATATATCCGAGATTCCGAATAAAACTACCGAAAACACGACCCTTACCAAGCGATTGAGGCCAGAAATCCCCGCGGCAGCGGCGTAGATTCCTCCGGCATCAAGGAGGGATTTCATGGTTCAGACTGCCTATCGTACGCCGCCGGAGCACTTCGTCCGGCTGAACGACTCTTCGTCGGGGCTTTCGGGGCTGATTGCGATCCACTCCACCGCGCTCGGCCCGGGCGCGGGCGGCTGCCGGCTTTGGCGTTACGCCAGCCATGAGGAGGCGCAGGACGATGCGTTCCGGCTCGCCGAGGGGATGAGCTACAAGAACGCGCTCGCCGACCTGCCCTTTGGCGGCGCCAAGGCAGTGCTGCGCGAGCCGGAAGGCAGCTATGACCGGCATGCGCTGTTCCGCGCCTTCGGACGCGCCGTGGCGGCGCTGGGCGGGCGTTATGTCACTGCAGAAGATGTCGGCACGCGCGTGGAAGACATGGAGATCGTCGCGGGCGAAACGCGGCACGTCGCGGGCCGCGCCGCTCGGCCAGGGCGCGCCGGAGGCGATCCCTCGCCCTGGACCGCGCTGGGCGTGTTCGAAGCGATGAAGGTTGCCGCGCGCCACACGCTGCGCGCCGAGCTTTCCGAGCTCACCATCGCGATCCAGGGTACCGGCAATGTCGGCGCACGGCTGTGCAGCCTCCTCGCCGAAGCGGGCGCGCGGCTCGTTATCGCCGATGTCGATCCGGCACGGCGCGACCGGCTGGCAGCGATCCACGGGGCGAAGGTGGTGGATGCCGGCGAGATCGTCGCCGCCGAGGCAGACATCTTCGCCCCCTGCGCGCTTGGCGGGGTGCTCACTGAGGCAAGTGTGTCGAGGCTGAAGGCGAAACTGGTGTGCGGCGGCGCCAACAACCAGCTCGCCGCGCCGGAGGTTGCCCATCTGCTGCGCGATCGCGGCATCAGCTATGCGCCCGATTATGTCGTCAACGCAGGCGGCATCATCAACGTCTCGGCCGAGTATCTCGGCGAGACCAGCGATCAGGTCGATGCGCGCGTGAAGGCGATCGGCCCGCGCGTCGCGGCGATCCTCGACCAGGCAGCAAAGCGGCGCGTCTCGCCCGCGCTCGTCGCCGACGAGATGGCGCGCCAGAAGATCATGGAGGCGCGGCGCAAGGTGGCGTGAGCACTGGCACCGCGTGGTGGCCCGGAGAGGATTCGAACCTCCGACCTCTCGATTAGGAATCGCTTGCTCTATCCTGCTGAGCTACCGGGCCACGCCGCCGCTGGTACCGGCGCGAGCGCAGGGAATCAATTGCGACTCTCGGGCGGGACGACAGGGACGAGCAGCGGCGCGACCGGCACGCCTTCCTCGATCAGTTCCTGCGCTTGCTCGGGCGTCGCCTGGCCGTGGATCTGCGTCGTCTCTTCCTCGCCGAGGTGCATCGCCCGCGCCTTGTCCGCAAAGGTGGCGCCGACCCATTGCGACTTTTCGAGCATCCGGGTCTGCATTGCAGCGATCGCTGCCAGCGCTGCTTTCACCGCTTCGGGCGAAGGCGCCTCCGGCGGGGCGGCGGCGGCTGGCGCGGAGCTGCGCTGGTTGCCCTTGGCGGCGACGTTGGGAGCCATCACTGCCTTGGCGACATCGGCGCTGCCGCAAAGCGGGCACTCGACCAGCCCGCCCGCTCGCTGCGCTTCATAGGCCGCGCTCGAACCGAACCAGGCTTCGAACACATGACCCGCACCGCATTTGAGGTCGAATACGATCACAGCGCTTCCACCTCCGGTATCGCGCGGCGATGGCGCAGCACGGGGACCCGCTCGCGCGCCGCCGTCATCCGTGCCGGATCGATCTCTGCGAAGCCGACGCCCTGCGCCTCGCCCATGTCGAGCAGCACTTCGCCCCAGGGATCCACGACCAGCGAATGGCCGTAAGTGGCGCGCCCATCCTCGTGCACGCCCGTCTGCGCCGATGCGACAACGAAGGCGGCCGCCTCGATCGCGCGGGCGCGCAGCAGCACATGCCAGTGCGCGGCGCCGGTGGGACGCGTGAATGCAGCAGGCACGGTGAGCAGCGTCGCGCCTGCATTGCTCAGCGTGCGGAACAGGTCGGGGAAGCGAAGATCGTAGCAGATCGCCAGGCCGAGCACCCCCAGAGGGGTCTCGACTGTCACAGCACGTTCGCCGGCCGCGTAAGCCGCGGATTCGCGCCAGCTCTCCCCGCTCGGCAGGTCAACGTCGAACAGGTGCATCTTGTCGTAGCGCGCGCGGATCGCCCCGCTGCTGTCGATCACGAACCCGCGATTGGCGAGCTTGCCGTCGCCGCGCAGCACCGCGAGGCTGCCGATATGTACCCAGATGCCGTGCTTCGCTGCCGCATCGCGGACGCTCGCCAGCGTCCGGTCGTCCTCCTCGCGCGCGAGCGATCCCGCCGCCCGGTCTCGATCGCGATCGAGCAGGCCGGACATCTCGGGCGTGAACAGCATCGCGGCCCCGCCCGCAGCGGCTTGCGCGATTCCGTCGACCAGCACGCGCGCGTTGGCGGCGGGATCGATCCCGCTCGTCATCTGAAGCAGTGCTGCCTTCATGCTGTCAGCAGGGGATCGAGTCCGCCCTGCCGGTCGAGTGCGGCGAGTTCGTCCGATCCGCCGATGTGCCGGTCGTCGATGAATATCTGCGGCACCGTGGCGCGGCCGTTGGCACGCTGGATCATCTCCTGCCGCTTGGGCCCGCCCAGCGTGATGTCATACTCGACATATTCGGCGCCCTTGCCGTCGAGCAGGTGCTTCGCGCGGTAGCAATAGGGGCAGAACGCCTTCGTGTAGATTTCGACTTTGGCCATGATGCTTCCCGAACTGTGGCGCGACTGCCCCGTTGTCAATCCAGCCATGGATCAAGGGTTTCGTCATCGAGAACGCGCGCCCAGCACAGAAGGATCACCCGCGCCGCGCCGCCGCGCTTGAGCACGCGGGCACAGGCCGTGGCAGTGGCGCCGCTGGTATGCACGTCGTCGATCAGCACCAGTGTCTTGCCCTCAATCCTTTGCCGGGCGCCGGGCGCGAGCGCGAAGGCACCGGCCACGGCCTTCGCCCTTCCCCTACGCCCGAGTCCGCGAAGCACCGGCGTCGCCCGCGTCCGCCGCAGCAGCTCTGCCTCGGAAGGAACGCGGGTTGCTCGGGCGAGCGCGCGGGCGATCAGCGCCGCCTGGTTGAACCCGCGCGACCATATCCGCCATCGGTGGAGCGGCACCGGCACCAGCAGCTCGGCCTCGGGGGGCATCAGCCGCTGCATCGCGCGTGCCATCGTCTCGGCACAGGCCAGCCGGCCCGAATATTTGAGCTTGAGCGCAACGCTGCGCGCAACTTCCGAATAGGCGACCGCTGCGCGGACTCCGTCGTGAATCGGTGGATCGGCCATGCATTCGGCGCAGGTCGCATCGGAACCGCGGTCGAACTCGAATGGCAGATGGCACCGGGCGCACCAGGGCGGGCCCAGAAAGCGCAGCCCGCTCCAGCACCGGGTGCAGAAGCGATGGTCAGCCGCGGTAATCTCGCCGCAGCCCGGACAGCGCGGCGGGAGCGCCAGGTCGATCAGCCCGGCCAGAGGAGCGAGCGCGTGCACACCGTCTTGTCCTATGCGATCGGCCGCTGCACAAGCCGCGCGTGAGCGACTCCGAGATATTCGATCGTCGCGTCCGGCGCCTGCGCCGTGATCGCGCCGCCGCAGGCTATGCGGACTTCACCTTTCTGCGCGATCACATGCTTGACGGGATCGCCGAGCGGCTCGATGCAGTGAAGCGCGATTTCGCCGACGTGCTCGATCTCGGCAGCTTCGCGGGGAGCTTCCAGCTTGCAGGTGCGCGGATTGCCCGGCTCGATTCGGGCTTCGAATTCGCGCGGCGGGCCAGCGGCGTCCAGGCCGACGAGGACCGCCTTCCCTTCGCGGATGCGAGCTTCGACCTGGTCGTTTCGGCGGGCGTGCTCGATCAGGTCAATGACGTCCCCGGTGCCCTTGCGCTGGCGCGGCGCGTGCTACGCCCCGACGGGCTTTTCCTGGGTGCCTTCCTCGGCGCCGGTACCCTCTCGACGCTGCGCGCCTGCTTGAGAGCGGCGGAGGCCGAACGGCCCATTGCACGCTTTCACCCCGCGATCGACGTGCGGTCGGCAGGAGACCTGCTCGGACGTGCAGGATTCGCGCTTCCCGTAGCCGATGTGGAGACGCTCACCGTCCGCTACGCGAGCTTCGCCAATCTGCTCCGCGACCTGCGCGGCATGGCAGCGACGAACCTGCTGCCGGGTGCGACACCCCTTTCGCACGAGACGCTCATGCGTGCAGCCGAGGCCTTCGCGGCCCGCGCCGATTCGGACGGGCGAACGGCGGAGCGGTTCGAGATCGTCTATCTCACCGGCTGGGCGCCCGATCCTTCGCAGCCTCAGCCAGCCCGCCGGGGAAGCGCAACAGCCTCGCTGGCCGAAGCGCTGAAGCGCAAGAATTAGCGGAGCAGCGCTTCGATCACCGGGATGAGCGGCGTGTCGGCCGGCGGCATCGCAAGCTCGCGGAGTTCCGTCGTGCTCGCCCATTTGAGCGCGCTCGCGTGGCGCGGCTCAGGATCGCCGTGCCAACTGCGCAGCGTATAGAGCAACAGCAGCAGGTGCCGCTCCCCCAGCGTCTCGCTTGCGAACGTCGCTGGCGTGAGCGCGGCCGCATCCAGCGCGATCCCAAGCTCCTCCTCCAGTTCGCGCACGAGCGCGGCCTCGGGGAGCTCGCCGGGCTCCACCTTGCCGCCTGGAAACTCCCATAACCCGGCCATAGGCTTGCCCGGCGGGCGCTGCTGGACAAGGATTCGCCGATCGCTGTCCAGCATCGCCGCGGCGACCACCAGCAGGAGCCTGTCTCGCATAAGCTCTTGGTAACCCGTTGCTGTTAAGCTGCGGGCCCCTTGGAGGAGAAGCGGTGCAGATGCGAGCCCTGGTTCAGTTTTTTGCACGACTGATCGGCGATCGCCGTGCTGCCACTGCCGTCGAATATGCGCTGATCATTACGATGATCGTCCTGGCGATGTTCGCCGCTCTCATGGCCTTCAGCGACGTGGCCACCGGCATGTGGAACGATATCGCCGAACAGGTGCTCGCCGCCTCATGACAATGCAAACTTCTCGTTAATATTTGAATTTAGGCATTTCTTTACCCCGCTGCGATAGCCTTCAAGGTGCCGAACCGGGTCCGCCCGATCGGCCGGGTGAATGAAGCAACTTTCGAAACGTGGAGACCGGTTATGCAGAAGATCCGCAATTTCCTGAAGAATTCCAAGGGCGCCACTGCGATCGAGTACGGCCTGATCGCCGCCCTCATCGCCGTCGCCGCCATCGTCGCGATGGGCAACCTGGGCAACACGCTCAGCAACACCTTCGGCAACGTGTCGTCGGCCATGAATGGCAAGGGCACCACCACGCCGCCCGCTGGTGGGTAACACTGCTTAAACGCAAGGGGCGGCGGAACCTGATTCCGCCGCCCCTTTTCTTTGCGAAAAGTCCCCAAGTAGGCTTTAAATTCGCCCCATCGCCAGGAACTTGGCTCGCCGTGCCTGCCGCAGCGCACCCGCCGAGAGCCCGTCGAGCGCGTCGAGCGAATCCGCCACGGCGTCGCCGAGCGCCTGCACCGCCGCACCCGGGTCGCGATGCGCGCCGCCCAGCGGTTCGGTCACGATCCTGTCGATGATCCTCAGCTCCTTGAGGTGCTGTGCCGTCACCTTCATCGCCTCGGCGGCGTCTGCAGCCTTGTCGGCAGTGCGCCACAGGATCGAGGCGCAGCCTTCGGGCGAGATCACTGAATAAACCGCATGCTCCATCATCAGCACGGCGTTGCCCGCCGCAAGCGCGATCGCGCCGCCTGAGCCGCCCTCACCGAGAATCGCGGAAACCAGAGGCACGCCGAGATTCAGGCACTGTTCGGTCGAGCGGGCGATCGCCTCGGCCTGGCCGCGTTCCTCGGCCTGAACACCGGGAAAGGCCCCCGAAGTGTCCACCAGCGTGATCACCGGCAGCCCGAACTTGTCGGCCAACTGCATCAGCCGGATAGCCTTCCGATATCCCTCCGGCTTGCCCATGCCGAAGTTGTGTTTGAGCCGGCTCGCAGTGTCATCCCCCTTCTCGTGGCCGATCACCATCACCCGGCGCCCGCGAAAGCGGCCCAGCCCTCCGATTATCGCAGCGTCATCGGCAAATGCGCGGTCGCCGGCCAGCGGCATGAAATCTTCGATTAGCCCGGCGACATAGTGTTTGAAGTGCGGCCGCTCGGGGTGGCGCGCGACCTGGGTCTTCTGCCACGGCGTGAGCTTGGCATAGGTATCGTGGAGCAGCCGCTCGGCCTTGGCCTGAAGCGGAGCGATCTCCGCATCGATATCCACCGCGCCCCCTTCGGCGGTGCGGCGCAGCTCGTCGATCCGGCTCTGCAGCTCGGCGATCGGTTTCTCGAAGTCGAGGAAAGTTGCCATCGGCGCGGGGGTTAGGACGGGCGCGACCTCACGTCAACGAGCGCCTCGCCCAGCGGGTGACGGGCGTTGACCAACTCTACCAGCCTGCGGCTGTCGACATGGGTATAGATTTCGGTCGTTGCGATGTCCGCGTGCCCGAGCATCGCCTGCAGTGCACGCAGGTCGGCACCGCCTTCGAGCAGGTGCGTCGCAAAGGCGTGGCGTAGCACGTGCGGGCTGATCCGGTCGGGCGGTATTCCCGCTTCCGCTGCCAGCGCCCGCACCAGTTGGTAGAGCCGTACGCGCGAGAGATGCCCCTTGCCGGAAGGAAACAACCACAGCCGTCCATTCGCGACGTGCTCACGCCAGGCAGCCACCGCAGCGCGCGCCCGATCCGAGATCGGAACGAGGCGCTCGCGCCCGCCCTTCCCCTTCAGGATCAGGTAAGGGCGATCGGGCGCGATCGCATTGCGCGGGATCGAGACGAGCTCGGTTGCGCGCAGCCCCGATCCGTAGAGAAGTTCGATCAGCGCAGCGAGCCGCAGATCGAGCGGGTCGGGCGGCACGCGGGCGATCCGGGCTGCTATCGTCTCGAACAGGCGGTCCACATCTGCGGTGCTGAGCACCTTGGGCAGCGCTCGCGCGATGCCCGGCCGTGGCAGCGCCCCGCCAGGATCGTCGCTGCGCAAACCCTCGTCGGCGAGGAAGGCGAAGAAGCGCCGCAGGGCCGCCGACTTTCGCGCCACCGTAGCGCGCGACAGTGCCTGCCACTCTGTCCCGAGCCGTTCCAGATCGGCCGAATCCGCCTCCCCCAACCTACCGTTCAGGACCTCGGAGGCGAGCCTGAGATCTGTACCATAAGCAGCGATCGTATTCCCGGCGGCGCCCGCCTCCGCACGCATCATCTCCAGGAAACGCTCGATCAGCGCGGGATCGCCGAAGCCGCTCAAGCCCGCGTGATCGCCTCAACGGCGATCATCCGGGCATAATGTCCCATTCCGGCGGCGCGCATCGCAGCAACGATGTGGAACAGCGCCTCGGGCGACACCCGCGCCCAGCTAGACGCCTGCATCCCCACCGCGGCGAGCAGTGCCACAGTCGCCGCATCGCCACGCTGTCCGGCCGCGTCGATCGCGCGCGTCCAGGCGTTCGCGCCGCCGATCTGCACGTCGACTGCCACCGCGCTGCGCTGCGCCTCCCCAGCGTTCAACCGGCCGAGCCCGGCGAGCCCCGCCAGCAGCAGCCGGGCCTTGCGGCCGCCCTGCGCATTGGCGAACCTTTCGAAATCATCATAGTCCACCTGCGCCGTATCCGAAGGATTCGCGAGGGCGAGAAGTGCCCAGCCCTGGCTTCCGTCTTCCTCCGCCGTGCGCCACTGCATCGCCGCCTGGTCGTAGCCGGCGGAGAGCATCGAAGCGATGAGCTGGCCGGAGTCCTCGACGTCCGTTCCAGCCGGAACCCACGCCGCCGCACGCGCCGTCAGGATCAGCCGTGCGTAGCGGGTGCGAGCGGTGTCTGCCGCATCCCACAGCGCGCGCATCGCGCTCACGCGGTCCTGCACATCGTTGCTCGCATAAGCCCTGCGCAGATCGCGTGCCACCGTCGCAGCCGTCCCGCTGGCGTCGGACTGCTGATCAATTTCGCTGTAAAGGTCGACGAGCCCTGCGCTCGAGAAGACCCCCGCCGCTGCCGCCAGCTCTGCTGCGGGCGCACGCGCTGCCGCATCGATGTTGGGGGCGAGCGCTTGCCAATAGCGCACCTGCGCACCGGCGCTGCGGTAGAGATCGGCCGGCACCTCGACGCCGGTCGCAGTGGCCATCCCCCAGCGCCATGCCGTGAGCCGGTCGACGCCATTCCACTCGATCGTCACTGCGCGCCGGCCCTGCGCGCCGGTGCCCAGCACCTTCTCGGCAAGCAGGCTGTCGATGTCGCCTGGGCTCGTGCCCCAGCGCGCCTGGGTGAGCAGCTGCTCCGCTTCGTTGGGCCGGCCCGCGAGCCCGGCGCACATCGCGCGCGCCAGCGCCCAGCCGCGCTCGCGTGTGGTTTCGGCCGCCTTGTCGGCAAGCGGGCACAGCCCGGCAGGATCGGCGGTCGCGAGCGAGGCCTGCATCGCGACCTGGAACAGCGTGGTGGTGTAATTGTCCACGTCGACATCGTTCACCACCGCCCGGGCCGCCATCGCCTCGCCCATGCGCAGCAACACCCAGGCGCGCTCCGCAGCGAAATCGGCACCGTTGATGTTCGCCGGCGTGTCCAGCGGCGACATCAGCGCCCGGCGCAGTGCGATCGAGACCCAGCGCGAGGCGACCGGGGCGTCGAGCCTCCGCATCAACGTCGCGAGATAGCGGCCGTCGGCGTTCCCGAACGCATCCGCCGGGAACGCGAGGTTGCCGGCGGCCATTACGCCGGTGCGCGCAAGCGAATGCCGCGCGAACTCAGGCAGCTCGTACTTGCTGAGATCTATGATCTCCTCGGCGGCGGTCGCATTGCCGTCGGGCAGCGCCGAGAGATTGCCCAGGTCGAGCTCGTCCGAAGGAAGCGGAAGGGGTTGCACCATAGGGGCAGCACCTTCGGTCGGCCGGCCCGGTGCAGGAGCGGGTGCCGGAGCCGGTGTCGGCACCGGTTCGTCGAAGCCAGGAGGAAGCAGCGATTCGGGCGTGTCCTGCCCAATTGCCGGGACTGCGGCACCGGCAAGCAGCAGCGCCGCCGCCAGCCCGGTCCGGGAACGCTTAATTCGTGAGGTTATCAAGCGGGACCACCTTCTCCATGCGAACGGGTTCCTTCTCGGCGTTCCGCGTCGAGAGGAATATCAGCCCTCCGATCACCAGCACGAGGACGACGAGCAGCGCAAGGAGCGAACGTGACATGGGGACTATCCCGACGAAATGGCCAAAAGAAATGATTTGCGGCAGGCCTTTTGCCCGACACCCGGCGTCGCTGTATAGCCCCCCGCAGGATGTTACAAACGCAAGCGAGCACAGGAGCCTGGACGGGCAAGCCGATCGTGCTGGTCGGCCTGATGGGCGCCGGCAAGACGACGGTCGGCCGGCGGCTGGCGCAGCGCATGCGGCTCCCCTTCGTAGATGCCGACCATGAGATCGAGCGGGCAGCGGGGATGACCATCGCCGACATCTTCGATCGATTCGGCGAACCCTATTTCCGCGACGGCGAGCGGCGCGTGATCGCCCGGCTGATCGATGGGCGCCCCAAGGTGATCGCCACCGGGGGCGGCGCCTTCGTCAATGCCGAGACACGTGCACTGATCCTCGACCAGGCGCTCGCGATCTGGCTCGACGCCGAGCCAGCGGTGCTCGCCGACCGCGTCCGCCGCCGCGATACCCGGCCGCTGCTGCGCGGGCGCGATCCCGAGGAAGTGCTCACCGAACTCGCCGGCGTCCGCAACCCCTTCTATGCACTTGCGCCGATCCGGGTGCAGAGCATAGCCGCCCCCCATGACGCCACCGTCGACGAAATCCTGAAGGCGATCCGCACTTGACCCCCGAATCATGACAAATGTTCCCGTCGCGCTCGGCGAGCGCAGCTACGACGTCCGCATCGAATCCGGCCTGCTCGCTCGCGCCGGCGAAGCGCTTGCGCCGCTTGGCCGGGGGCGGCCCATGCCGATCGTCACCGACAGCCATCTTCATGGCCATCTGGCGACGCTTCAGGCGAGCCTCGCCGAGGCAGGCATCGCAAGCGAGGCGATCGTGCTCCCTCCCGGCGAAGGCACAAAGAGCTGGCGGCAGCTCGAGGCGCTGACGAACCGGCTGCTCGAGCTCGGCATCGAACGCAGCGATCACGTGATCGCGCTCGGCGGCGGCGTGATCGGCGACCTCGTCGGCTTCGCCACCTCCATCCTCAAGCGCGGCTGCAACTTCGTCCAGGTGCCCACCACCCTGCTGGCTCAGGTCGATTCCTCGGTGGGCGGCAAGACTGCGATCAACACGCGCGCCGGCAAGAACCTGATTGGCGCCTTCCACCAGCCCGCACTGGTGCTGATAGACCCGCAGGTGCTCGACACCCTGCCGCCGCGTGAACTCCGCGCGGGGTATGCCGAGGTCGTCAAATATGGCCTGATCGACGATTTCGCTTTCTTCGAATGGTGCGAGGCTAATGCCGTCGCTTTGCTGGACGGCGATCCTGCAGCACGCGAGTATGCCATCGCCCATTCGGTCGCAGCCAAGGCGCGGATCGTGGCGGAGGACGAGCGCGAGACTACCGGCAAGCGCGCGTTGCTCAATCTGGGCCACACCTTCGGCCACGCGCTCGAGGCCGAGACCGGCTTCTCCGACAAGTTGCTCCACGGTGAAGGCGTCGCGGCGGGCATGGCGCTCGCCTTTGCCTTTTCCGCCGAAAAGGGCCTCTGCCCCGGCCAGGACGCCGAACGCGTCGCCGCGCACCTGCGTGCCGCCGGGCTCCCGGACAGCCTTGCCGCCGCGGGTATTGCTGCCCCGGGCACCCGGCTGGTCGAACACATGCTCCACGACAAGAAGATGGATGCCGGCACCCTCCCCTTCCTCCTCGCGCGCGGGATCGGGCAAACCTATGTCGACAAGAGCGTCGATCTGAAGGAAGTCGAAGCCTTCCTCGATCGCCAGCCGCGCTGAACCCTGAAGCTCCCTCTCCCGCGAATGATTGAGGGGAAACAGGATCGCCGCGCGGCGTTCACACCGGCATGACCGGACGCACCATCGGCTGGCTGCTGGACGAACGCGACCGTGCCGCGCTGCTCGGCCGCTTCCCGCCTGCCTGGCCCGACGTGATCGCCCATCACGTCACGCTTGCCTCGAAGACCCGGGATCCGCTCCCTGCCGCTACTGGGGGCAAGGTGGTCGGCCATGTCGATGACGGCGAAGGGCTGCAGGCGCTCGTCGTCGCGATCGAAGGCACCACCGGTCGCCCGGACGGGAGCACCTACCACATTACCTGGTCACTCGATCGAGCCCGCGGTCGCGAGCCGAAGCAGAGCAACGACGTGTTGCGCGAACGCGGTTGGGAGCCGATCCCCAACGCCATTTCGATCCGTCTTCATCCGAGCATACTTCCCTGATCCCGCCCGCACGTCACTACGCCGTCCAGTTGCCGTTCAGCCGCGAAGCGCATAGCAAGCGGCCATGCGCATCCTTCTTCCCGCCGTCGCCGCTCTGATGACCACCACCGCCGCCTCGGCCTTCGCCCAGCAGGCGCAGCCCGCGCCGATCCTCACCGCTCCCGAAGCGAAGGACGTCTGGACGCATGCCCAGCCGCAGGTGGCACACGTCACACATGTCGACCTCAATCTCGACGTCGATTTTGCCACGAAGACACTTTCCGGAACCGCCATGCTCGACGTGCTGGCGGCCAGGAACGCAAAGCAGATCGTGCTCGACATAGACGATCTGGAGATCCAGGCCGTCACCTGCCGCAAGGGCAAGCCGCTTCGCTACACCGTCGGTCCCCGCGACAAGGAGCTGGGCTCGGCGCTGACGATCCAGCTCGACGGCAACGACAAGATCCTCATACGCTATCGGACCAGGCCCGCCGCCAGCGCGCTCCAGTGGCTCGCACCCGAGCTCACCGCGGGCAAGAAGAAGCCCTATCTGTTCAGCCAGGGCCAGCCGATCAACAATCGCAGCTGGATCCCCACCCAGGACAGCCCCGGTATCCGCCAGACCTGGTCCGCCACTCTCACCGTTCCCGATGGCTTGATCGCGGTGATGAGCGGCGAGCGCCTCGATGGGGAGAAGGGCCAGCCCGCCGCGGGCGGCAAGCGTAGCTTCCGCTTCCGCATGGACAAGCCGGTGCCGCCCTATCTGATCGCAATGGCGGTGGGCGATCTCGCCTTCAAGGCCACCGGCCCGCGCACCGGCGTCTGGACCGAGCCGGTGATGCTCGATGCAGCCGCCAGCGAAGTTGCCGATATCGAGAAGATGATCGATGCCGCCCAGGCGCTCTACGGCCCCTATCGCTGGGGCCGCTACGACATGCTTGTCCTGCCGCCCAGCTTCCCATACGGAGGCATGGAGAACCCCACCCTCACCTTCCTGACGCCCACGATCATCACCGGAGACCGCTCGAACACCGACGTCGTCGCGCACGAGCTGGCGCACAGCTGGTCGGGCAACCTCGTCACCAACGCGACCTGGTCGGATTCCTGGCTCAACGAGGGCTTCACCACCTATTTCGAGAACCGGATCATGGAGGCGCTCTACGGCCAGGAGCGTGCCGCCATGTACGCCGATCTCGACTGGGACGGGCTGCAGGAAGACATCGCCAACGCCGGCGGGCCGCAGGCACCCACCACGCGGCTTCACGGTGATCCCGGCACCACCTTCGGTCAGCTCGACTATTTCAAGGGATCGACCTTCCTCCGCACGATCGAACGCGCGGTCGGCCGCGAGCGGTGGGACGCATATCTGCGCTCCTATTTCGATCGCCACGCCTTCCAGCCGCAGACCAGTGCGGGTTTCCTCGCCGATCTGCGCAAGAACCTGATCAAGGGCGATGCAGCGCTCGAAGCGAAGCTCCAGCTCGATCGCTGGGTGTACCAGCCCGGCCTTCCGGAGAACGCGGTTCACGTCCGGTCGGCTACCCTGGCCGAGATCGACGCCAAGATCGCGGCGGTCAAGGCTGGCGGACCGATTTCGGCGGTCCAACCGCAGGGCTGGGCCACCCAGCAGTGGCTCCGCTTCCTGAGCGGCCTGCCGCGCCAGCAGACGCCTGCGCGGCTAAAGGAGCTCGACGAGACGCTGGGGCTTTCAACCTCGACCAACGCCTATGTCCGCTCGGCCTGGGCCGAGCTGGCCATCGCCAACCGTTACGAGCCAGCGCTCCCGTCGATCCGCGCCTTCGCCAAGAGCGTCGGCCGCGGGCTGCTGATCCGCCCGATCTACGAGGCACTGATCAAGCAGGGCGAGTGGGGCAAGCCGATCGCAGTACGCTTCTTCGCCGAGGCAAAGGCTGGCTATCATCCGAACACCGCGGCACAAATCGCCAAAATTCTCGAGGATAGGTAGCTAGAAGCAGAACGCTGCCGGCTACCCCTGCGCCGTTCAGGCTCGCTATACCATTCCTGCCCAAACCGCCGGCTGATCGTAGGCCATCGTGCATACGTCATCACCGGACTGGAAAAAGCAGAAGAGTTTCAACACGCGAAATAGCGCGTTGAAGGTTTCCCGATCCAATGTGCTCGTATCCTGACGAAGTGCAGTCACAATCGCAGCATCGTCGATCTCGGGATGACGCGACAGCGATGAACGTTGAACAAGATCGATCAAATAGTCCCGATTCTCAGTGATCCCGCGCCAGGCCACTGGATCAAAGGTCTCTTTCACATAGTCGCTTTGGAACACCGAGTCTCCAAGCACCCGAGTCAGCGTTTGCCGGAGCAACTGGCGATCTCGTCGATAGGCGTAGGGCAGGCGCGAGATGAACCGCGCTAACGCCACGTTGTGATAGGGATAGATCGGCCACAGTCCGTATCGCAGTATGCGCTGCGATTGGCTTGCAGCGCTCTGCCAGCAACTTTGCTGCAACCAACCGCGTGGATAGGGCGTGATAGCTGCGCCTGCGATTTGAAGGCCTCTCTCACTCAAAAACGGGCAAGCGACCGAGCCCTCCTCGCCACGGGTGTTCGCTTCCCCTTCATAGGCAATATACAGCTCATCCCCGCCAAACCCGGAGATCAGAGAGTCAATGCCTGCCTTCTGCAGCATACCGAACATTGCCTCGAACATCTCTGGATAGTTCTCGTCCTCAGGCCAGACACCGTAACGGCGGCGTCGTAGACTCGCTGGCGAGAAGGGCGCGAAGCGTTCGGCCGGAATAACAAAATCGTCGAAGCCGCCGCGCTCGCGCAATAATCTCCGCCGCGTACGCTGTGCTTCGCCCATTGCGCCATTGAACTGCGCTCCAATACTCATGAGCCCGGGTCCAGTCACGGATGCTGCCGCGAGCGCAGTCAAACCGGAATCCATGCCACCGCTCAGTTCTACCGCAGTTCGGCAGCGATCGAGCGGGCGCACTTCCAACAGCGCGGTCGTCACAGCGTACAGTTTCGCCTCAATATCGGCATGAGGAACGAGCTCATGCGGTCCGTCATGAACGACCGCCTCCGGGAGCTCTACTTCGACGCCCGTCGACCCGGCGATCAGTGTCGCCCCTGCTGTGGCGCGCCACAGGCCCGCTACCACCGTCCTTGGTCCGTAACTTGACAGACCGGCGATCTGCGCCAGCGCCACGTCCCACACGATTTGGGTCGGCAAGTCGCCAAGCAGCCTGGAGTAGTCCCAATCGATCGAGACCTTGCATGCGTCGGCAAGTAGATAGGCTGGGATCGAGATGATGGGCGAAGCGCGGTAATGTATCGTGCGTCGCCGCCGGTCGACCAGGAGCACCGCGAAATCCAGCGGATGATCTTCCAATTCGTTTAGCTTCGCCCGAAACTCGGCGTCAGATATCCCCGCATGAACCTCCAACGCGTCGGGATCGTCCGCAAAGCGTTCGCACGTGATGATTGCGATCCGTTCGCGGCTCTCCAGAACGGCCGTACGAACGAGTCGGTGCTGAACGGGAAGGATCCACGATCGCCCCAAAGAAAATCCCCCTTCGATCAAATCGAGGGGGGAGGTTAAATCTTCGAATACCAGTTCTGCTTGGAACACAATTGGAAGTTCAAGCCGGTGGGTAACCGAAGAATCGATCACTTCCTACGTCGATTTTCGGCGCGACAGGCGAGGCTCGGCCCTGCGACGACTCCGGGGCAAGTACAGAGTCAAGATCTTTCATCCGCATGCGCAGTTGCTTGGACTTGGTAGATTTGTGCATGTCAATCTCCCTACCGTCTGGCGTTCGGGCCGACCGGTATTGGCGACTCCAATCTTCGCCAGATCACCAACCTATCGCAAGTTTATCGTCGAAACAACGCATGCCAGACGCAGTGCCTAGATGCACCGACAGGCCGATTTGCGACCTATGATCGAATTTACGAGTGGCGATGTTTTCCTGTTAATCCTGCCGCAGCGCATGCCATGCCAGCCACAGCCACCCGACGATCAGCGCTATACCTCCGATGGGCGTGATCGCCCCCAGCCAGCGTGGCGCACCTAGCGCCATCGCATAAAGCGTCCCCGCAAAGATCGCAGCGCCCGCCACGAATAGCCACGCGGGCACCACCGCGCCCATTCGTGCCGCGACCAGGGCTGCAACGGCATGTACCAGCTGATACTGCCCGCCGGTCCGCAGCCACTCGGCCGCATCCCCGCTCGCTCCATGCGCGCCGAACGCGCCCGCCGCTACTCCCAACGCACCCGAAAGCGCGGCGAGCACCGTCACCAGCATCAGCCGCGCTCCAGGTCGGATTGGGCGGCCGTAGTCGGGTTGGCATGGGTGAACATGCCGTCTCGACCCGCCCGCAGGTCGCCCGTCTCGCGCTGGACCTTGAGCCGTTCATAGTCGCGACGGCGATATTCGGCTTCGGTCCTGTCGATCTCGGTGCCGTCGACTCCCACCGCTTCCATCGCCCGCCGTGCCATCACCACTGCGCTTTCCATCAGCTCGCGCACCGCACCGGCGATCGGCGCCCCCTTCATCCGCATGATCGAGCGCCGGTCATAAGCGCGCACGAAGATCGATGCCTTGGGAAAGGCATGGTGGATCGCTTCGAGCTGCTCGGTATCCATGCCGTCGCCGTCCTGGCAGAATAGGATCAGCTCGGCATCCGCCGCGCCGGCCTGGCGCAGCAGGTCGAACCGCGTGCCGTCGCCGTAATAGACTTTCATCCCGAAATCGCCCGCCGTCTGGATCATCTCCACGTCGGTATCCACCAGCGTCACCGGAATGCCCTGGCCGATCAGCATCTGCGCCACTGTCTGGCCGAAGCGGCCATAGCCGACGACGATGGCATTCGCGCCATCCTGCTGCGGCCCTTCCAGCCCCTCGGCACTCGGCTCGGGCTCGGCGCGAAGCCGCTGGCTGAACATCATCAAGAAGGGCGTGGCCGCCATCGACAGCGTCACGATCGCGCCGAACAGGCTCGCCGCTTCGGGAAGGATCAGCAGCGCGTCCTGCGCCTGGGCAAAGAGCACGAAGCCGAACTCGCCGCCCTGGCTCAGCAGCAGCCCCACCGCAAGCGCCTGTCGCCATGGCATCCGAAACAGCCGCGCGAGCAGGGTGATGATAGCCGCCTTGGTCGCGATCAGCGCCAGCGCCATTCCGACGACGAACCACGGCCGCTCCGCGATCGCGTGCAGGTCGAGCGCCATACCCACCGCGAGAAAGAACAGCCCGAGCAGGATCGACCGGAACGGCTCCACATCGGCTTCCAGCTCGTGGCGATACGGGCTGTCCGCCAGCATAACGCCGGCAATGAAGGCGCCGAGCGCCGTCGACAGGCCCAGCGTCTCCATCACCGCAGCGCTCGCGATCACTGCGAACAGGCCGGCGAAGACGAACATCTCGCGCTCACCCAGGTTGCCGATCAGGCGGAACAGCGGGCGGAGCAGAAAGCGACCGGCGAGCACCAGCCCGGCGACCGCGAGCACTGTGTAAAGCCCCAGCAGCCAGCCCGGCGGTCCGCCCTGATCGGCCGGATTGCGCGAAAGCGCCGCGATGATCGTGATCAGCGGCACGATCGACAGATCCTGGAACAACAGGGTCGAGAAGGTGCGCTCGCCGATCGGAGTCCGCATCCGTCCGGCCGACTGAAGCATCGGCAGCACCTGCGCGGTCGACGAGAGCGCGAGCGGAAGCCCTAGCGCGAGCGCTGCCGCGACGGTGGCGTTGGTGGTCGCTGCGACGACAAGCGCGACCGCAAGGCCGCACAGCGTCACCTGGAGCGTGCCGAAACCGAAGATGTCGTGCCGCATCCGCCAGAGCCGGCTGGGGCTGAGCTCCAGCCCGACGAGGAACAGCAGCAGCGAGATGCCGAGTTCGGCGATCCCCATCTTGCCCTCGGCGTCGCCGACGAGGCCGAGCATCTGAGGACCGACGAGCGCGCCCGCGACGAGATAGCCCAACGTGGCGCCGAGCCCTAGGCGGCGGAAGATGAGGACGAATATGAGTGCGAAGCCGAGCAGCGGAACGCCGTCGCGAAGCAGCGAGATGCCGCCATGGTCCTCCATCAGCCGCGCGCCTCTGCGGTGGCGTCGGCCGCTGCCTCGAAGGCGAGGCGGATCGACGCGTGGCGCCCGCGGTGCGCGAGCGCGGGAACGAACAATTCGAACCCGGGCCAATCGGGCAACGCCGCCCGCTCGCCTGCGAGCCATGCGGCCAGCTGATCGCGCGCCGCGGCGAGTTCCTCCGCCGAGCGCCCGATCGCATGCATTCCCATCAGGGCCGCCGAAGCCTGGCCGAGCGCACAGGCGCGCACCAGCATCCCCAGCGCGGAGACGCGGCCCTCGCGGTCGACCTCGACATCCACCGTCACGCGGCTGCCGCACACCGGCGAGCGCTTCTCGACGCTCGCCATCGGCGCGGCCAACCGCTCGTGGAAGGGGATCGACGCGGCAAGCCGCAGGATTTCGGTGTTGTAGAGCGGCGCGTTCATTACGGCTCCCGACTTAGGCGACGAGCGTCCGAAGTGCGAGAGGCTAATCGGCCCGCCCGCCCGCGGAATTCCCTGCCGCGGGTTCCTCGGGCCCGAACACCGGTTCGCCGCGGCGGCGACGGTCGACGAAGTCGGCGATCGTCCGGCTCGTCGCGTCGAGCATCGGATAGGTGGTCGATGTGCGGATCCATTCGGGGCGCTTCGCGGGGCCGCCACCGACGGTATCGAACACAAGCACCAGCAGCAGGAAAGCGACGCTGGCGAGAATCAGCCCCTTGAGCGCACCGAATCCCAGCCCGAGCGCACGGTCGATCGGGCCGAGGATGCTCTTGCGGGTCTGCGCGCCCACCGTGTTGGCGATCAGCCGCCCGACCAGATAGCTGCCCCCGCCCAGCGCCGCGAAGGCGAGCACGGCTGCGCCCTGGGTTGTCCCCACCACACCGGCCAGGAGGGCGGCCAGCGGAGTATGGAACAGCTTGATCGCGAGCACCACGAGCAGCCACGCGAGCAGTGCCAGCACTTCGGTGACGAAGCCGCGCATGAAGCCGAGCACCGCCGCACCGCCGATCGCGATCAGCACGATGATGTCGAGACCCGTCAATGCCATCAAGCGCCCTCCCGCGGCCGCCTATGCCGCAAGCCGCGCGCGGGCGGAAGGGATGCGGTGATGGCCGAGCGGCGTTGCCCCGGGGGCGATAGAGGCGTATCCTGGCGACGCGGGGAAAAACGCAGGAGAGCGCCATGGGAGTCGCTCGTTCGGAACGCCTCGATCGTTCCGCGCCTATTGTCGAAGTCCGCATCATCGGCGACGCCGATCTGACGGCCGCGCTGCGCCAGGGCTGGGCCGACCTCATGGATCGGCGCGGCGACCTGCTGTTCGTGGGCCTGATCTATCCCCTGGTCGGCTTGATTGCCGCGGTCGTTTCGCTCAGCGGATCGCTGGCCTATCTCTTCTTCCCGCTCGCCATGGGCGTCGCGCTGCTCGGGCCGCTGGCCGCGATCGGCTTCTACGAGCTCGCGCGCCGCCGCGAACAGGGGCTGGAATCGACCTGGTCGCACTTCCTCGACGTCGCCCGGCGCCCGGCATTCGAATCGATCACGATCGTCGGCGGGTTGCTGTTGATGGTCTTCGTGGCCTGGCTGGCCGTCGCCGGGGCACTCTATTTCGCGCTGATGGGCGCGCCGCCCGAATCGATCGGCGAATTCGTGACGCGCCTCTTCACCACGCCCCAGGGCTGGGCATTGATCGTGATAGGCAACCTCGCCGGGCTCTTCTTCGCTGCGCTCGTGCTCACGGTCAGCGTCGTGTCGATGCCGATGCTCGTCGACAGGGACGTCGACGCGCGCACCGCGATCGACACGTCGATCCGCGCAGTCGCCGCCAACAAGGGAGTCATGCTCCGCTGGGGAGCCATCGTGGCCGCCCTGCTGGTCGCCGGCTCGATTCCCTTCTTCGTCGGCCTCGCGGCGGTGCTGCCGCTGCTCGGCTATGCGACCTGGCACCTCTACACGCGAATGGTCGTGCGCTGATCCGAAAGGCTACCGCCCCAGCAGGTGATCGACGAACGCGGCCAGGCTCTTGAACCCCGCGAGGTCGAGCCCGCCTCTGTCCGCCGCCTGCACGGCCGGCGCGAGCGCGCGCGCGAACCCGAGCTTGGCCGCCTCGCGGCAGCGTAGCGCGCCGTGCGCCACCGGACGCACTTCGCCCGAAAGCGCAACCTCGCCGAACGCTACGGCGTCGGCCGGCAGCGGCCGCTCGGCCAGTGCAGACACCAGCGCGGCCGCCACCGCGAGGTCCGCCGCAGGATCCTGCACGCGATAGCCCCCGGAGATGTTGAGATAGACTTCGCACGCCGAGAAGCTCAGCCCGCAGCGGGCCTCGAGCACCGCCAGGATCATCGCGAGCCGCCCCGAATCCCAGCCGACCACCGCGCGCCGCGGCGTCGCCCCGCTCGCCAGCCGCACCGTGAGCGCCTGCACCTCGACGAGCACCGGCCGCGTTCCTTCCAGCGCGGGAAAGACGATCGTCCCGCTCATATTCTCGTCGCGGTGGGTGAGGAACAATGACGAGGGGTTTCCCACTTCGTTCAGTCCCTCCGCCTCCATTGCGAAAACGCCGATCTCGTCGGTGCCGCCGAAGCGGTTCTTGACCGCGCGCAGGATGCGGTACTGGTGGCTGCGTTCGCCCTCGAAGGCGAGCACGGTATCGACCATATGCTCCAGCACGCGCGGTCCCGCGATGCTCCCGTCCTTCGTCACATGCCCCACCAGCACCAGCGCGGTCCCGCGCTCCTTGGCGAAGCGGATCAGCTCCTGCGCCGACGCGCGCACCTGGCTCACCGTTCCCGGCGCACCTTCGATCAGATCCGAATGCATCGTCTGGATCGAATCGATCACGAGCAGCGCCGGCGCCGCACCTTCGCCGAGCGTCGTAAGGATATCCCGCACCGAGGTTGCCGCGGCGAGCTGCACCGGCGCATTGCCGAGCCCCAGCCGCCGCGCACGCAGCCGCACCTGATCCGCAGCTTCCTCGCCCGAGACGTAGGCGACGCTCAGTCCGCGGCTCGCGATCCGCGCCGCCGCCTGGAGCAGCAGCGTCGACTTTCCGATCCCCGGATCGCCGCCGATCAGCGTGGCCGACGCTTCGACGAACCCGCCCCCCAGCGCCCGATCGAGCTCGGCGATCCCAGTCGCCATCCGCTCGGGCAGCGGCACATCGGCATCGAGCCCGCTGAGCTGGATCGCGCGCCCGCCCGACTGCAAATTGTGCCGTGCCTGGAACGGCGTCACCACCGCGCCGGCATCCTCCACCAGCGTGTTCCAGTCCCCGCAATCGGCGCACTGCCCCGCCCATTTGGACGCGACCGAGCCGCACGCCTGGCAGACATATCGCTTCTGGAGTTTCGCCATGGCGGCACGCTAACGCAGGAACAGGAAGGGAACAACCGCAATCTTCCGGAGCCTGCTGCGTCACGCTTGCGCCGGCGCGGCTATCGATTACAAATGTAGTCAATAAAGGAGCGCCGATGTGATCCGATTGTTCCTCGTCATTTTGCTGGCGGCCGTGCTCGCCCCCACCGCCACCCGCGCACAGACCGGCCAATGGATCGTCGCCACCGATCGCTGGGGCAACAAGGAATATTCGACGCTCAACCTGATCGCCAGGAGCGAAACCCTCACCGGCGATTGGGACGGCGATCCGCTCACGGGCACCCTGCGCGGAAACCGTTTCCAGTTCACGGTGGAGGATGGACGAGGCAAATCGTACCGATTCGAAGGCGAGGCGGGCAGCGGCTCCCTCAGCGGCACGGCCGACTTTCCCGACGGCAACAACGCGTCGGCGCGGGTCCGCCATCCCTTCACTGCCCGGCGCGTGCCCGACCGGCCGCCCGGCGGTCCGCGCGTCCTTGATTTCCAACCGACGGACTATTCGAACAGCTTCTCCCCCGATCGCCTTCCCGTTCTGACGATCTGGCCCGGCGATACGGTACGCACCACGACGGTTGATTCGGGCGGGATCGACGCCCGAGGCGTGACGCGCGCGCTGTTCGGCAATCCCCAGACCGGCCCGTTCTTCATTGCCGGCGCAACGCCCGGCGACACGGTGATCGTCCACATCAAGCGGCTGCGGCTCAACCGCGACTGGGCAGACAGCCTGGACACCATCGTCGGCCGCGCGCTGGGTTCGTCGCTGGTTCCCGAGGCGAAGGGACTGGGCAAAGCCATCCGCTGGTCGATCGACCGCGATCGCGGCTATGCAGCTCCCCAAGGCGTCACCGGCGCGCTGAAGGACTTCCGCGTGCCGGTCCGTCCCATGCTCGGCGGCCTCGCGCTGGCCAGCGGCTTCGGATCGCCCCCGCTCTCGACCGGCGACACCGGCCGCGCCGGCGGCAACATGGATTTCCCCGAAGTGATCGAGGGTAACAAGGTCTGGCTGCCGGTGCTCCAACCCGGCGGGCTGCTCTATCTCGGCGACGCGCATGCCCGCCAGGGAGACGGCGAAACTTCGCAATATGCGCTGGAAACCTCGATGGACGTCGAGTTCAGCGTCGAGCTGATCAAGGGCAAGTCGGTGCCGATGCCGCGAGTCGAATCACCGTCCGAGCTGATGGTGCTCGGCCAGGCGGGCTCGCTCGACGAAGCGCTCAAGCAGGCGAGCACCGGGCTGATCCAGTGGCTGCGCCTGGATTATGGCCTGAGCCTCTCCGAAGCCGCGCAGGTGCTCGGCAGCGCGGTGCGCTTCTCCGTCCCCAATCTCGCCGGACGGAGCGTCGGGGTGGCGGCGCGGATCGACAAGGCGCTGCTGCCACCCCGGACCGCGCTCCTAGACTGAATCGGCGCACCCCCCTGCCCCCGAAACGAAGGGGAATCGGGAAACCGGGCTCCGGCATCCCACAATCTTGCTCCCCACTGCCGCCCCGGCTATCGCCACGCGATGCAAGCGTCGGACCTTCGTGTCGCCCTGTTCAGCGGCAACTACAACTACGTCCGAGACGGCGCCAACCAGGCGCTCAACATGCTCGCCGGCCACCTGCTGCGCCAGGGCGTGAAGATCCGTGTCTATTCGCCGACTACCGACACGCCCGCCTTTCCACCCACCGGCGATCTGGTGAGCGTGCCCGCGCTGCCGATGCCGGGCGGGCGCGGCGAATACAAGTTCGCCTGGCGGCTGCCGCGCGAGACCAAGGACGATCTCGCGGCCTTCGCTCCCCACATCGTCCATGTCTCCGCGCCCGAGGTGCTTGGCCATCGCGCGGTCAGCTGGGCGCGCGAGAACGGGATTCCCACCCTCGCCTCGCTCCACACGCGCTTCGAGACCTATCCCCAATATTACAACATCGGCTTCCTCGAGCCGATGATGATCCGCGCGCTCACCCGCTTCTACAACCGCGTCGATCAGGTGATGACGCCCGGCCGCTCCACCGCGGATATCCTCCGTTCCTGGGGCGTCACCACCCCGATCGGCATCTGGGCACGCGGCGTCGATCATGACCGGTTCGATCCCGCCCGGCGCAGCCTGGACTGGCGCCGCGCGCTCGGCATCGCCGACGATCAGTTCGCAGTGGGCTTCCTCGGCCGCCTCGTCCTCGAAAAGGGGCTCGACATCTTCGCCGACGTTTGCGGAGCGTTGCGCGCGCGCGGCGTGCCGCACAAGGTGCTGGTGATCGGCGACGGCCCTGCGCGCGACTGGTTCGCCGAACGCGTGCCCGAGGCCGTCTTCGCAGGCTTCCAGAAGGGAGACGATCTCGGCCGCGCCGTCGCTTCGATGGACGTGCTGTTCAATCCATCGGTCACCGAGACTTTCGGCAACGTGACGCTGGAGGCAATGGCCGCGGGCGTTCCGGTGGTCGCCGCGCGCGCGACCGGTGCGGTGGATCTGATCGACGACAGCGTGAACGGCTTCCTGGTGCCCCCGCGCGACGTGAACGCCTATGCCGATGCGATCGCACAGCTGATCGCCGATCCCGCGCTCCACAAGTCCGCGGGCGCGGCGGGCCACGCCAAGGCCAAGGCGTATCAGTGGGACGCGATCAACCAGGTCGTGCTCGACACCTATCTCGAGGTGCTCGCGCGGCGCGCATCGCGATCATAGGCTCAGCCGCGCCGACACGCGGATCATCCGCGGCTGACCGGGGAAGATCCAGACCGGACTGTACGAGCTTTGCGCATAGTGGCGGTCGAAGAGGTTGTCCGCTTCGGCACGTAGGCTGAACTGGCTCGAAAAGGCATATTCCACCGCCGCCTTGGCCTTCGCATAGGCAGGCAGCACCAGCCCGCTCCCGTCGATCGCGCCGGCGCGGTCGCCGACATAGTTCACCCCCGCGCTCACCGAGAGGCCGCGTCCGCCGTCGTCGACGAACCGCCCGAGCACGAAAAGCGTGCCGGCATGCTCGGGCACGTTTAGAACGCTGTCGGTCGCGAAGCTGCTGTCGTCCGCCCGTGCATCCGTCCACGCATAATTGCCGACGATCTGCCAGTGCGGCGCGAGCTTCACCGACGCATCCACTTCGATGCCGCGGCTCTTGAGGCTGCCCACCGGCGCGAGGAAATTGGGGTCTACCGGATCGTTGGTGAGGATGCCCTGCTTGCGGATGTCGAACCAGGTGAGCGCCACATCGATGCCCGGCCAGGTGCCGGCGATGCCCAGCTCATAGCCCTTCCCCCGCTCGGGCGCGAAGCCCTCCCCGGAACGATCGGTGCCCGAATTGAGCACATAGCTCTCGCCCCAATTCGCATGCACCGCGAGCGCGTCGCTCAGCCGGTAGCGCGCGCCAAGCCGGAAGTTCACCGGCTCGTCCACTGCGCGGCCGGTCTCCCCCGTGCGGTTGTTCCTGATCCTCTGACGATAGGCATCGAGGCGAACCCCGCCCACCAGCGTCAGCCGATCGGTCGCCTCCCACATGTCCTGCGCATAGATGGTCCCCGACCAGCGCTTCTCGCGATTGTTGGTGAAGGGCAGCAGCACCGGCGGCGTGCCGCCATAAACCGGCTCGAACACGTCGATCGCATAGGGCATTGCGGCAGTCGGGTTGCGGCGCATCCAGCGTTCGGCATAGTCGAGCAGATAGCCCTTGATGCCGATCGTCGGACGGTGGCTGCCGATCCGTCCCGAAAGCTCGAGCCGCGCCGAGAGATCGTCGACGAGGAAATCGCGCGAGCGGCGCTGGCGCCACAGCGTATGGTTGTCGACCAGCCGCGACTGATCGGAGGAAAATCCCTTGAGCGATCCTGTCCGCCACGCCACGCCGCCGTTGAGGACCCAGCCTCCGCCCAGTTCGGCCAATCCCGTCAACTGGTGCCGCTCGTTGCGGAAACGCGTCACCCCGTCGCCCGGCTCGCCATAGAAGTTCGATCGCGGTGCGGCGTTGGCGTCGCCGGCGACGGCCGGAACGCCGCGGTCGAACGGTGCGTCGAAATGGGTGATCTCGCCGATATAGGTCAGGCGAACCGCATCGCTGGGGCGCCAGGTGAGCGACGGTGCCACTACCCGCCGTTTCAGCGTGACGAAGTCGCGCCATCCATCGCTGTTCTCCCCTGCCACAACGATGCGCGCCGCCAGCGTGGAGGAAATCGGGCCGGTGGCGTCCAGCTCGATCCGGCGGTTGCCGTAGGACCCATAGGTGAAGATCGCGCTGGCCGCGGGAACGAAAGCCGGCGTCTTGCTCACGATGTTCACCCGGCCCGCCGGGTCGATGTCGCCGAACAGCGCGCCCGCCGGCCCCTTGAGCAGCTCGATCCGCTCGACGGTTGCCGGGTCGCGCGGCGGGCCCATGCCGCGATTGGCGAGGAAACCGTCGACATAATATTCCGCGCCGCCATCGGGCGTGCCCAGGAACCCGCGGATCGCGAAATTGTCGAGGAAGCCGCCGCGATTGTTCTGGTTGCTCACGCCGCTCACCAGTTCGAGCGCGTCGGAAAGGCGATAGGCGCCGGCCGCCGTCAGCAGGTCGCGCTCGAGCGAGCGGCTCGACTGCGACATGGTTTCGGTCGCGCCGCCGGACGAGAGCGTCGGATCGACTTGCGACTGGCGCGTACCCAGAATGACGATTTCCTGCCCTTCCTTCGGTTCGGCAGCGTCGTCAGGCTCGGCGGACGCCGGGAAGGCACAGAGCAGAAGCGGCGACAGCAGCGCTGCCGCGGGAAATCGGTCCAGCAAGTGGGTTGCCTTTTCAGAGATGATGTAACATCTCCGATGCGAGAAGGAGATCCGTTCTGTCAACCCCGGCCGTTTCGCTTCCTGTGACCACGCTCGACCACCACGCTGCCCGCCGACCGACGCGCATCCTTTCGATCGACGCCCTGCGCGGGCTCGTCATTCTGCTGATGCTGGTCGATCACACGCGCGAGTTCTTCTACCTGCATGCGCAGGTCGGCGATCCGATGAACCTGGCGACGACCGAGCCGGCACTGTTCTTCACCCGGCTTGCGGCCCACCTGTGCGCCCCGGTGTTCGTCGCTCTCACCGGCCTCGCCGCGTGGCTCTATGCCGCCCCGCGCGGCGGTGCGCGCGCCGCTTCCAGCTTCCTGGCCAAGCGCGGACTCTTCCTGATCGCGCTCGAATGGACGGTCGTGAACTTCGCCTGGACCTTCGACCTGACTCCCGCGACGGTGTTCCTCCAGGTGATCTGGGCAATCGGCCTTTCGATGCTCGCCCTCGCGGCGCTCGTGCACCTGCCGCGCGCGGCTCTCGTGCTGCTCGGACTGGTCGTCGTGCTGGGGCACAACCTGCTCGATCCGATCCATGTCGCATCCGGCGAACCGCTACACGCGCTCTGGGCGGTGCTGCACGATCGCGGCTATATCGATCTGCCCTGGGGCGGCCGGGCGCGGACCTCCTATCCGCTGCTGCCGTGGATCGGCGTCATCGCGCTCGGCTATGCGATCGGCCCCTGGTTCGCCGCGAGCACGGACCCGGCTTCACGACGGCGGCGGCTCGGCCTCGCCGGACTGGTGGCGCTGCTCGGCTTCCTCGCTCTGCGTGCAGCCAATGGCTATGGCGAGCCGGCCCCGTGGCAAGCCGGCAATACCTGGCTGATGACCGCGATGAGCTTTCTCAATCTCACCAAATATCCGCCCTCGGCCGATTTCCTGTTACTGACGCTCGGAACGGGTGCCTGGCTGCTCCTCGCGCTCGAGAAGCTGCCGGCGCGGCCGGTGGCGACCCTTGCCGTCTTCGGCGCGGCGCCGCTGTTTTTCTACATCCTGCACCTTTATCTGCTCCACACCCTCAATCGCATCGCAGCTGTGGTGCTCGGGGCGGACGGGCTGGTCAGCCTGCCGAACGTGGGCACGCTCTGGCTGATGGCGGCGGTCGTGGCCGCGCCGTGCTGGTTCGCCTGCCGGCGCTTCGCCGCGATCAAGCGTGCCAGCGGCGCATGGTGGATGCGGTATCTCTAGGCGCCGGCACGCGATCGGATAGCGGATCGCTACCGATCGCCTAGTGCCAGTCGTAGCGCAGTTCGCCCTCGCGAAACGCGAAGCGCTCGAGGTGCCGGGCGACTGCCCCCTTCAATCCCTCGAGCTGCTCCGCGGAGGAGGCATCGATCCGCACGACGAGCCCCATCTCCGCGACGTTGAAGGTCACCACCGCATCGCCCGGATAGTTCGCGCCGCGGGCGTCCTTGGGGAAGATCACCGTCCCGTTTTCGGGCGTGAACTCCACCTGCAAGTTATGTTGCCAATGCTTGCAGAGCTGCTGGAGGTAGCGGCTCGCATGCTCGGTCGGGATCAGTACGGATGCTGAGACGGTGGCGATCGTCATTCAAAGCCTCTCGATCTTTCGTGCGGCCTCGTCGAGCACGGCCGCAATCTCATGAAGCACCTCGGAGTCAACGTCCGCAACGGTTAACCGCTCCTGAAGCACGGTACGCAAATTGCCCATGGCGCGACGAACCGGACCGCCGCTGTGGCGGGCATGCGCTTCCCCCAGCTCGGCGAGCCGCGCGAACAGTGCCTCGACCTCGCCCGCCTTCTCCGCCAGCTCGGCCCGGCCGGCATCGGTGATCGCAAAGGCCTTGCGCGCGCCCTCGGCCTTGGCCTCCTCGATCAACCCCATGTCATCGAGCAGGGTGAGCGTCGGATAGACCACCCCCGGGCTAGGCGCGTAGGCGCCGCCCGAGCGTGCCTCGATCTCGCGGATCAGGTCATAGCCGTGGCGCGGGGTCTCTTCGATGAGCTTGAGCAGGATTAGCCGAAGCTCGCTCCCGTCGAACATCCGACGCCCGCGGCCGCCACCGCGCCCCTCGTGCATCTCCCAGACCATTGCCCAGGGGCCCCCGCGGCCCCAGCCGCGGCGCCCGCCGCATTCGTGGCGGCTGTGCCGCCCATGATGATGAAAACGCATCTCGTTACTCCATATGCGATTTTGATGGCGTCAAGATATATCTTAATTCGGCCTTCGCAAGCTCTCGATTTGACTTTTTGACGATGTTCATGTAATGTTCTCATCCCTGAATGAGATTGAGGGCAGATGATCTCCGCGAGCAGCGCATGGTCCTGATCCGAAGCTGGCGGGGGACCCGAAAGTGGCGCAGATCAATCGCGCTGGTGTCGCGTACGCGGCGCGTGCCTGTCGCTTGGGTGTCGCGTCGCCGTCGCCTCGCTGGCGCGCCGGACGCCCCACCTCAGAGGAACCGGCATGATAAAACTGCGAATCGAGTCAACCGAGTCAACCGCCTCGCACATCCCCAGTGTAAATGCGCTTCGTCCAAGCCTATCTATCGCCGCGATGGCCGATCTTTTCGCACCCGAGGAACAGGCACCGCTCGCCCCCGAATCTTCCGCCGGTCCGCTCGCCGATCGGCTGCGCCCGCAGCGGCTCGAAGATGTCGTCGGGCAGGAGCATCTCACGGGATCCGAGGGCGCGATCGGCCGGATGGTCGCGGCGGGCAAGCTCAGCTCGATCATCCTCTGGGGGCCGCCCGGCACCGGCAAGACTACGATCGCGCGCCTTCTGGCCGACGCCGTGGGGCTGCGCTTCGTCGCGATCTCGGCGGTCTTCTCCGGCGTCGCCGATCTCAAGAAGGTCTTCGCCGAAGCGCGCGAATATGCCCGGCTCGGGCGGCGTACCCTGCTCTTCGTGGACGAGATCCATCGCTTCAACCGCTCGCAGCAGGACGGCTTCCTGCCCTATGTCGAGGACGGCACCGTCACCCTGGTCGGCGCCACCACCGAGAACCCCAGCTTCGAGCTCAACGCCGCGCTTCTCAGCCGCGCGCAGGTGCTGATCCTCCACCGGCTGGACCACAAGGCGCTTTGCAAGCTGCTCGACCGCGCCGAGGAACTGGAGGGGCGCCCCCTCCCCCTCACGCCTGAGGCGCGCGACGCGCTGGTCGCCTCTGCCGACGGCGACGGCCGCTTCCTGCTCAACCAGGCCGAGACGCTCTTCTCGGTCTCGTTCGATGCGCCGCTGGATCCGGGCGCGCTGTCCAACTTCCTCCAGCGCCGCGTCGCAGTCTACGACAAGGACCGCGAGGGGCATTACAACCTCATCTCCGCGCTGCATAAGTCGATCCGCGGATCGGATCCCGATGCCGCGCTCTATTATCTCGCCCGCATGCTTACCGCGGGGGAGGAGCCGCTGTACCTGCTGCGCCGCCTCACCCGCGCCGCGGTCGAGGACATCGGGCTCGCCGATCCGCAGGCGCTGGTCCAGTGCATCGCCGCCAAGGACACCTATGACTTTCTGGGTTCGCCGGAGGGCGAGCTCGCGATCGTTCAGGCGTGCCTCTATCTCGCCACCGCGCCCAAATCGAACGCGGCGTACATGGCGCAAAAGGCGGCGTGGCGATCGGCGAAGGAGACCGGATCGCTGATGCCCCCGCAGAACATTCTCAACGCCCCGACCAAGCTCATGAAGCAGATCGGCTATGGCAAGGGCTATAGCTACGACCACGACGCCGAGGGCGGCTTCTCCGGCGACAATTACTGGCCGGCCGAAATGGCGCCCCAGACCTTCTACACCCCCACCGACCGAGGCCACGAGAAGCGCGTCGCCGAGCGCATCGCCTGGTGGAATGCGATGCGCGAGAAGCTGCGTGAGGACCCCGGCGATGCGTGACCTCAGCTCCGTTCGCGCCGAGCTTGAAGCGCCATCCTGGCTTCTCCGTCGGGGCGAAAGCCTGCCATTCGGCAGGCCCAGGGCGAACGGGTGCATCCATGCGTGACTGGGACGACGCCTGCAGCGTCGCCTGCGCGCTTCCCGATGTGGCGATGGAGAAATGGTGGGGCACTCCTTGTCCCAAGATCAACGGCAAGGGCTTCATGTCCCCCGGCCGCGAGCCGGGCAGCTTCGCGCTGATGGTCACCCGCCCCGAGAAGGAGATCCTGTTCGAGACCGACCCGGAGACCTTCTGGCAGACTCCGCACTATGCCAATTACCCGATGCTCCTCGTCCGCTACGGCACCGATAGCCGCGAGCGGATCGAACTCTACATCCGGCGCGCCTGGTGGGATCGCGCCAGGAAGCCCCAGCGCATCGCTGCAGGCATGGCAGAGCGCCCCTGATCTTCACGGAGTTCATCGCGATCGACTGGTCCGGTCAGGCCGTCGAGCGTCCGAAGGGCCTGGCGGTTGCCCGCGCCCGTACCGGCACGGCCGCGCCCGAGCTGCTCGATCGAAATTGGTCGCGGCAGGACATCCTCGACTGGCTGGGCGGGCTCGCCGACAGCGGCACCCGCGCGCTCATCGGTCTGGACCTGTCCCCCGCCTTCCCCTTCAGCGACGAAGGCGCCTATTTTCCCGGCTGGGACCTTTCCCCGTCCGACGGCCCGGCCCTCTGGAAGCTGGTCGACGATCTCTCCGCGGGCGATCCCCATCTCGCCGCCACGAGCTTCGTCAGCCACCCCGACGCGCGCCGCCACTTCCGCCAGAGGGGCGATTGCGGCGATCTCTTCCCGCCGGGCCGCGGCCGATTCCGCGTCTGCGAGCACGGCCAGGAGGCAATGCGCCTCTCCCCCTATAGCTGCTTCAACCTCGTCGGCGCGAGCCAGGTCGGCAAATCCAGCCTCACCGGCATGCGCGTCCTCCATCGGCTCCGCGGCAAAGTCGGGCTCTGGCCGTTCGATCCTGTTCCGGCCGCCGGCCCGGTGCTGGTAGAGATCTACACCGCGCTCGCCGCACGGATCGCGGGCATGCGCAAGGGCATCTCCAAGATCCGCGACGCGGCGACGCTCGATGCGATGCTCGCCGCCTTCGGCTCGAAGCCCCACGCGCCGCTCGCTCGCTACGAGGACCACGCCACCGACGCGATCCTCAGCGCCGCCTGGCTTCGTACTGCTGCCGGTCAGCCCGAACTATGGTCGCCACGGCTGCTGACTCCGGAGCTTGCACAAACGGAGGGCTGGACCTTCGGCGTTCCCTGACGCATGGAAGCGCCCGCGCCGGATTAGCTCAGCTGGTAGAGCAGCGGTTTTGTAAACCGAAGGTCGCGGGTTCGAATCCTGCATCCGGCACCAGCCATCGGCTAGCCGCCGCCTTTCGGAACCGTGAAGTCCAGCTGTTCACCGGCAGCATAGGCGTCCCATTGCTGTCGCGTGCGGAAGTTGCCCTGGCCCTTGTCCCAAGCGGAGCCGGAGTAATAGACGAACGGACGCCCCGGCGTGACGCGCAGCAGGACGAGATGGTTGTCGGCGTCGGCGCGCACCTCGACGATCATCGCAGGGTCGACGCGGATCGCGATTGCCATGCGGCCATGATCGCCGTCCCCCGGTCCCCACCAGGAAAGTAGCCCCCTGGCGCGGTCGACGGTAAGCTCACCTGCCCCCTGTCCGGTGGTCCGCTTGCCGATGCCGATACCCACCAGCAACGGCTTGGGACTGTCGGACGAAATCGTCGAAACCATGCGCGTGAAATGCGTGCCGAGCGGGAGCGTGAAGCGCCGGGTCTCCCAGACCTTGCGATCCACGTCGACGGGCCAGGGCGCATAGTCGACAGTGAAGTCGGCAGCCTGCCCGCCGAAGGACAGGATGCGGTGGCGCACATAGTTGCGCGAGGTCCACAGCTTGTTGTCGTGCCAGATGCCCAGCCCGCCCGCGCCCCGGGTCGCACCCACATTGTAGAAATCGAGGCCTTCGCCACGATAGCTATGCTGATCGCCGCTGCGCAGTTGCCGATCGGCAAAGGGCCAGCGGACGTTCTTGCCCCAGGAGTCGATGCCCGAGCCGGAGGGCGGCTCCGCCGCTTCCAGCGCGCGAGCGTAGATTCGGTGCGCGGTCCGATCGTTCTCCCAGAGCAAATCGTCGTAACGATAGTCGGCCTGCACTACCGCAGCCTGTGGTTCGCGGCTGGCAGGCGGCGGCAGAGCGCCCGCGATCGCAGGCATATCCGGCGCCTCCGCACGCTGCGCCGCGGACGGCGGAGCCGCGATCACGGTCGAAAGCAACAGCAGCGCCGCAGGGGCATTCCATCCATTCCGAACGATCGACCTCGACATCCTATTTCTCCTCTCCGGCAGGTAGTCTTAGGGCGCGCGGTTTCAGCGCGCATGAGATTCTTGCGCCTGCGACCGGGCGCGCTCCACGCCTAAACCGCCATCCTTCTATTATAAAATGAATTTATTTAAGTTGTCATACGACTGATAATAGATACACTGATCGCGACTCACGCATTTTGCGCTGAGGCTTGGGAGAATGGGCTCGTGGGGCAAGCCAGCACCAACGCTGCGCACGAGGATCGATCATCGCACCGCAAGCGGCGACCGTCGTTGGTCGATGCTGCTTGTGAGCATATCCGCGCCAGCATCCTCTCGGGTGCCCACTGGCCGGGCGCGCAACTGCCCACCGAAGCCGAGTTCGTCGACGTGCTGGGCGTGAGCCGGACGGTGATCCGCGAGGCCGTGGCTCGCCTAGCCGCAGAGGGGCTGGTCGAAGCCCGGCAGGGAAAGGGCCTCTTTGTCAGCGAGACCGCGCGCTATCAGGCGTTTCAGATTACGCGTGACGAGGTGGAAAACCTCAGCGACGTGATCCAGTTGCTGGAACTTCGGCTTTGCGTCGAGACCGAGATGGCCGCGCTGGCTGCCGAACGGCGAACCGAACTCGATGTGATGAACATGCGCCACCAGCTCAAGATATTGGCGGAGGCAGCGGTGGGACTGGAGGACTCGGTAAAGGCCGATGTCGAGTTTCACAGCGTCATCGCCCGGGCGAGCAAGAACACCTACTACGCAAAGCTGATCGATTTCCTGGGCGTCAGGCTGGTTCCGCCCCGCTCATTATACCTGCGCCAAGGCCAAGCCTATATCGGTGACAGCTACAAGGCGATCATCAGCGAGGAACATGAGGCGATCCTCGCCGCCATCATCCGCCAGGACCCCGAACGCGCGCGTACTGCCGCTCGAGCCCATATGAGCGGAAGTCTAAAGCGACACCGCGAGCTGCACGACTTCATGTCGACCAGCGGCTCCGTCGACTGAAACCAAGCAATCCATAATTCCGGATCAACTGGAAGGAACGTCAGACAGCCACTTTCGTCCCGGCAGAATAATAAGATCAATCTGCCTGGATTGTATGATATCTTATAGGGAGAGGTTCATTGAAAGCTAGTCTTCGCGCCTCCGCGGCGTCTATCGCGCTCGTCAGCGCTCCAATGGCAATGGCGCAGACAGCGCCCGCGCCGACCGACCAGGCAACGCCCGACGATCAATCGGCATCGGACGAAATCGTCGTCACCGGCATCCGGCAGAGTCTTGCGCGCGCCGCCGAGATCAAGCGTGAATCGACCGCGGTGGTTGATTCGATCGTCGCCGAGGACATCGGCAAGTTACCCGATCTGACCACCGCGTCTGCGTTGCAGCGCGTGCCCGGAGTCCAGGTCGTGGTCGGCGGAAACAACGAGATCGTCGGCGTCCGCATCCGCGGCCTCGACGATATCGTCACGACGCTGAACGGGCGTGAGATCTTCACCGGCGTAGGCCGCGGCTTCGCGTTCCAGGACTTGCCCGCGGAGGCACTTGCCGGCGTGGACGTCTACAAATCTAGCTCCGCCGAGCGCCTCGAGGGTGGCGTCGCCGGCAGTGTCAACATGCGCTTGCGCCGGGCGCTCGATTTCAAGGAGCTGACGATCGCAGGCAGCGCACGCGCGACCTATCTGCAGGAAGCCGGTTCCGACGACACGATCAATCCGGCGGTGAGCTTGCTGGTCGCCGATCGCTGGAGCACCGGCATCGGCGATATCGCGGCGATGGCCAGCGTCTCCTATCAGCGCAACGAATATGCCCGGCCGGTTGCCTGGAACGACTGGACGCGTGCGACCAGCGCCGCACCGGCCGGTTCGCCGCCGAACCTGCAGGCGCCCACCGGCTTCGCCGCTGCGATCGAGTTCGGCCACTACGAGCGCCCGCAGGCCAATTTTTCGGTCGAATGGGCGCCCGACACGACTACGAAAATCTATGTCGAGGGGCTGTACGCCGGCTATCGCGGCAACGTCTTCCAGGCGCGCCCGACCTTCCGCGGCTTCACCGGCACGTCGTTCGAAGCGACTGCGGGCGACACGTGCGAGGATTTCGCGGTGGGGCCGGACGGCTATTATTCGGGTAATGTCCGTAGCGATGCCAATCCGACCGGAACCGGCACCATTCGCGAGCTGTGCAATGCCACCGGCTACACCGCACGCAACATCGAATATTACACCGCCACAGTGGCCAACCAGGCGCGCACCGACATCTATGTGATCGCCACCGGCTTCAACAAGGAGTTCGGGGCGCTCACCTGGAACACCGATATATCCTACGAGTCCTCGACCAATCGGAACAACAGCTTCCGCGTGGACATCGGCAAGCGCATCCCCGAGCTCATCCAGATCCGCGACGTCAATCACGAGGTTCGCGCGACGATGCCCGGCAATCCCATGAACGACCCGGCCGGCCTGGCATTCGCCAACGGAATGACCGAGGACATCAACCGCAGCCGCGGTACCTTGTGGTCGGTCATGAGCGACGTGAAGTATGATTTCGACGGCTTCCTCGACTATATTCAGGCGGGGGTTCGCGTCGCCAGGCGCAAGGCGGGGTTCGAGCAATATCTCGGCGGTCCGCCAGCACCAGGCGGTTCGTTCGTGACGCCGCTGGCCAGCGCCGGCCTTCCCTCCGACATCCTCTCGCAGGCACCGGGCGTTCCCCAGATGAACGATGGCGCCTCCTTCCTGCAGATCGATCCCAATTATCTGGTGCAGGAATCGATCAAGCGACAGCTGCGGACGCTGTACCGGATCTCCCCGGACACGCCGGCGTTCGATCCGACCCGCGACTATGATGCGCAGGAAAAGAATTATGCCGGCTTCCTGCAGGCAGGCTACGATTTCTCGCTGACCGACACGATCTCCATCGACGGCATGATAGGCGCGCGCCTGACCCGCACCGATCGCACCATTGCCGGCGCGGGCCGAGTGACGGATCCCGAGACCAGCACCTCCACGGTCGTGGCGGTCAATCGCTCGACCAGCGACACCGATCTGCTTCCCAACGCCAGCGCGCGGATCAAGTTCGGCGGCGGCCTCCAGTCGCGCTTCAACTATTCGAAGACGCTTTCGAGGCCCAGTTTCGGCCAGTTGAACCCCGGCCTGAGCTATGTCGTCTCCTACGTCAACACGATCCAGAACTCGGGATCGGGCGGCAACCCCGATCTCAGACCGCAGAAGGCGGACAGCTTCGATGCGTCGCTCGAATATTATTTCGGTCGCAGCAACTACGTCTCCGCGGTGGGATTCTATCGGAACATCAAGGATCGCGTGATCAACGGAACCGAGGTCCGGACCATCGACGGGTTGCAATATGTGATCTCGACCCCGCGCAACCTCGGTTCGGCAACGATCAAGGGCGTCGAAGTGAGCGGCCAGCTGTTCCTCGATTTCCTGCCCGAGGGGCTGGACGGCATCGGCCTGATGGGCAACTTCACGGTCATCGACAGCGAGGTAACGACGCCCGGTGACCGGCTGGAAGGCCTGCCGCTGCTCGGGGTCTCGAAATATAACTACAACGCCGGCGTGATCTACGAGAAATACGGCGTCTCGGCGCGGGCGATCTATACCTATCGCTCCAAATATTTCGATGGCGACATCACCAACGGCCTCTCCCTTCGGCCGACTTCGATCCCGGTCGGGCTCAACGGCATCCGCGCAGCGGGGCGCCTCGACTTCGGGCTGAACTACGACGTGACGCCCGACATCACGGTAAGCCTCGCCGGCACGAACGTCACCGGCCAGCGGACCCGCAACTTCGAATCGCGCGAGGACTTCGTCCGCGAAGTGCGCAACGACGACACCACCTACTCGCTCGGGGTACGCTTCAAATTCTGAGCGACGCGCAGTCGGCCGCATGGGCCGACGAACATGACAAACCCGGCCGGAATGGACGGACAGGGAGGATAGTTTGAACAAGAAACGAATGTTTGCAGCACTTCAGCTCGCAACAGCTCTGGCGGCGAGCAGCGTCGTCGCGGTTCAGGCGGCCCAGGCCCAGGCCACGGCCTTCAATCAGCCGACGAAGACGCTTCCCGGCGATGTGCGCGTCGTTCGGGCGCAGGACGCAGTCACGATCGATTGGCCTTCGGCACAGGGCGAGCGCGCGCAGCTCGTCCTTTCCCTCGATCAGACCAAGCCGCTCGTCCGCGCAATCTCGGTCGGAGGCAAAACCGTGCTCGGCGGCGTCGACCCCGCGGGCGTGGTCACCGTCGGCACGCGCGATCTCAAGCAGGGCTGGACGGTCTTCTTCGACAATCCGCGCAATCGCCCGTTCGAGAGCTTCCCGCTGACGCTTGCCCGCAGCGACATCACCGTCCGCGCGGAGGGCGGCTATACCAAGGTGATCGTCGGCGGTGCCGCCGCGGGCCCCTTCTCCGGCACCTATCAGTTCACCATCTATCCGGGTTCCCGGCTGGTGCGCGCGGCGATGGTCATGTCCACCCAGCGCGAGGCGACCGCCTATACCTTCGACGCCGGACTCAGCGTCGCCTCCTCGACGGCGCTGCCGTGGCGCTCGATCGCCTATACCGACGTATCGGACTCGATCGTACGCCGCGAAGGCGAGGCCTCGCGCAGGCCTGCAATCTCGCCCAAGGTGCGCGCGCGGATGATCGTGGCGGAAGGAAAGAGCGGCGGCGCGCTCGGCATCGTACCCCCGCCGCACCAATTCTATTATCCGCTCGACTATGCGAACAACGACAACTCGGCCTGGTACGGCAGCGATTATCGTAACCTGAAGGGCCGCGCCGGCTTCGGCTTGCGACAGACGCTGGAGGGCGATCGCCGCTACGTGCCGTGGGTCAACGCCCCGCCCGGCACGATGCAGGACATGGGCGTCTTCCTCCTGCCGGACGGCGGCGACGCGGCGAGCGTCACCCAGGCCGCCCTCGCCTACACGCGCGGCGACCGCTTCAAGGCGCTCGACGGCCATCGCACCTTCACCAGCCACTATCATGTCGAGCACACCGAAGCCTTTCTGAACACGGCGCGGTTCCAGCAATCGACTGGCGTGCCCGACGGTCTGGAATCACCGGAGTTCGTCAAGCGCTTCAAGGACATGAACGTCGAGATCGTCCATCTCGCCGAGCTGCACCTGGGACGCGAGGCGCTCGACCGCGCCGGCGACCGCCTGACTTTGCTCAAGACGATGCACGCCGAAACCGAGCGGCTTTCCGATGACAAGCTGCTGCTGTTGCCCGGCGAGGAACCCAACGTGCAGCTTGGCGGCCATTGGATCAGCTTCTTTCCCAAGCCGGTCTATTGGACGCTCGACCGCAAGGAGGGGCAGCCCTTCGTCGAGAACGACCCCAAGCTGGGCAAGGTCTATCATGTCGGCTCGCCGGACGACGTTCTGAAGCTGATGGAAGCCGAGCGCGGGCTGATGTGGACCGCACACCCGCGGATCAAGGGTTCCTACGGCTTCCCCGACAAGCACAAAGATACCGAATTCTTCAAGAGCGACCGCTTCCTGGGCGGCGCCTGGAAAAACATGCCGTCGGACTATTCGCTGCCGCGCCTCGGCTCACGCGTGCTCGACACGCTCGATGACATGAACAACTGGGCGGCCAAGCCTTCCGAGCGCAAGTTCGCGCCGGGCGAGGTCGACGTGTTCCAGCTCTCGGACGAGAGCGAGCTCTACGCGCACATGAACATCAACTATCTCCGGCTCGACGGGCCGCTCCCGCGCTATGCCGACGGATGGGCATCAGTGCTCGATGCGCTGCGCGGCGGGCGCTTCTTCACAACCACCGGCGAAGTGCTGATCCCCGAGTTCACGATTGATGGCGCCAGCAGCGGAGAGGAAGCAGCCTTCGGCCGCAACGCCACGGTCCGTGCGAAGGTCGAATGGACCTTCCCGCTCGCCTATGCCGAGGTCGTCAGCGGCGACGGCACCAGGATCTATCGGGACCGCATCGACCTGACCGGCAGCGCGCCGTTCGGCAGCCGGACGATCGAGAAGCGCGTGGATCTGCGCGGCCGCAAATGGGCGCGCATCGAGGTGTGGGATGTCGCGACCAACGGCGCCTACACGCCGCCGGTATTCCTGAAGGCGAAATAGTCTCCTCCCTGCCCGTGCGACCGCCAGCGCCCCCGTGCACTGCGGTCGCACGTGGCTCTTTCCCGGCTTCGCCGGCGCCCCCCGCGCCCGCCCGGCCCTGTCTTTTCTTCGGAGCGGCCATGTTCGATCGAACCTATTACGGCACCCATCCGGACATGATGGCGTGCGTCTCCAACGACGAACTGCGCGACCGTTACCTGATCCAGGATCTGTTCCGCCCCAACCAATGCGTGCTCAACTACACGCATGCCGATCGGCTGGTGATCGGCGGGGTGCTCGTCGAAAGCGGCAGCGTGCGGCTGCCCGACGAATCCGAACCCGCCTCGGCGGCGGACCACCCGTTCCTCGAGCGGCGCGAACTGGGCGTCGTCAATGTCAGCGGTGTCGATGGAACCGTGACCGTCGATGGCGAGGCGTTCGCGCTCGGGCCCCGGGACAGCCTGTACGTCACGCTCGGTGCGAAGGATGTTCGCTTCTCGGGCGACGGCGCGCGCTTCTATCTCGCTTCGTCCCCGGCGCACCGCGCTTTCCAGACGCGCAAGCTCGCGCTTGCCAATGCCAGGACGCTCGAGCGCGGGAGTCTGGAGGAGGCAAACGCCCGGACGATCCATCAGCTGATCATCCCCGGCGTGTGCGACAGTGCCCAACTGGCGATGGGTCTCACGCTGCTCAGGCCCGGGAGCGTGTGGAACACCATGCCTCCGCACGTGCACGAACGCAGGAGCGAGGTGTATTTCTACTTCGACCTGAACGACCCGGTGGGCGACCGGATAATGCACTTCATGGGAAAGGGAGACGCCACGCGGCACATCGTGATGGCAAATGGCGAGGCGGTGATTTCCCCTCCCTGGTCGATCCATATGGGGGTGGGCACCAGCGCCTATGCGTTCATCTGGGTCATGGCCGGCGAGAACCTGGATTATGACGACATGAACGTCCTCGACATCTGCCAGCTTGCGTGACCTGAAACGAGCTAACGCAATCGAGCGGCAAGAAAATCGACGAAGACCCTGACGCGCGCTGGCGTGGTCGCTCCGCCCACGAACACCGCGTGGATCTGCTCGACGTCACCGGGGTTGAATTCCTCCAGGATGGGCACGAGCCGCCCACTGGCGATCTCCTCGGCCACGCTGAAGCTCCCGACCCGAGCGATACCGACGCCTGCCGCGGCCAACTGGCCCAGCGTCTCTCCATTGTTCGCCTCGATGCTCCCTTTCACGGTCAACGCAAAATCGCGCCCCTCTCTGCGAAAAGGCCACACTGGCTCGGCGCGACGGAAGTTGAAGTTCAGGCAGTTGAAGCGGTGCAGATCCTCCGGCACCTGCGGAGCGCCGTGCGCCCCGAGATAGTCTGGAGACGCGACGATCACTCGCCCGGTCTCCCCCAGCTTGCGCGCAGTGAGCGAACTGTCGGCCAAGGGCCCGAAACGAACCGCAACATCCGCCTGGCCGCCCGCCACATCCACCAGCGCATCGGTGAGCGCGATGTCGATCAGGATGTGCGGATAAAGGGCGGCGAACTCGCCCAGGAGCGGCACCACGCATAGCCGGCCATGCGACAGAGCCGCACTGATCCGCAGCCGTCCGCGCGGGGCTCCCTGGTCCGCGATCTGTTGCTCGGAATCGTCGAGATCCGCGAGAATGCGGCGCGCAGTCTGTAAATAGGCCTGCCCTTCCGCGGTAAGCGAAAGCGCCCGGGTGGAGCGCAGCAGCAGCCGCACGCCAAGGCGCATCTCGATCCGGTCGATTGCCCGGCTCACCGCAGAGGGGCTCATATCGAGCGCCCGGCCCGCGGCGGAAAAGCTTCCATGCTCCACCACCGCAGCGAACAGGGCGAGCGCGTGCGCCCTGTCTGTGCCGCTCCTCAGCTTTGCGTCCATTGCAAAAATCCTCTGCGTATGCGGGCGCTACTCCAGCCGTGGCCGGCCGTCCATCTCTGCACTGCAACAACAACGCGGTGGTACATCATGGAATATCGGCAACTCGGATCCTCGGGACTGCGCGTCCCAGCGCTCAGCTTCGGCACCGGCACTTTCGGCGGCAAGGGCGCGTTGTTCAGCGCCTGGGGTCAGAGCGATGCGGCCGAAGCACGGCGCCTCGTCGACATCTCTCTCGACGCGGGCGTCACGCTCTTCGACACGGCCGACGTCTATTCAGGCGGCGCATCCGAGGAAATCCTTGGCGAGGCAATTCGCGGGCGCCGCGATGCGGTCCTGATCTCGACCAAGACCGGGCTCCCGATGGGCGACGGGCCGCAAGATTGGGGCGTGTCGCGCGCCCGTCTCCTTCGCGCAGTCGAGGATTCGCTGCGCAGGCTCGGCACCGACTATATCGACATCCTCCAGCTTCATGCGTTCGACGGCTCCACGCCGGTGGAGGAGCTGATGGGCACCCTCGACCTGCTGATCGCGGCCGGCAAGGTCCGCTATGCCGGCGTGTCCAACTATCCCGGCTGGCAGTTGATGAAGGCGCAGGCAGCGGCTGAGCGCCATGGCTGGCCGCGGCTCGTTGCGCACCAGGTCTATTACTCCCTGGTCGGCCGCGCCTATGAAGCGGACCTCATGCCGCTTGGGGCCGATCAAGGCGTGGGCGCGCTGGTGTGGAGTCCGCTCGGCTGGGGCCGGCTGACCGGCAAGATCGGTCGCGATCGCCCCGTGCCTGCAGGCAGTCGGTTGCACGAGACGGAGCAGTTCGCACCCCCGGTGGAGGCCGAGCTTCTCTATCGCGTCGTGGACGCGCTGGAAGAGATCGCAGCCGAGACGGGCAAGACCGTCCCGCAGATCGCAATCAACTGGTTGCTGCAGCGCCCCACAATATCCTCTGTGATCATCGGCGCGCGTAACGAGGAGCAGCTCGTGCAGAACCTGGGCGCCGTCGGCTGGTCGCTGACGCCGGGCCAGGTAGCTGCCCTCGATGCAGCGAGTGACGTGCTGCCGCCCTACCCCCACACGCCCTATCGCCAGCAGGAGGGCTTCGCCCGCCTCAATCCGGCGCTGGTCTGAGGAGGCAATGATGAAGCTCAATCCTGGACTGCTGGCGCTCTCGGTCGGCGCGTTCGGCATCGGCGTGACCGAATTCGCGCCGATGGGGTTGCTCCCGGTGATCGCGAAGGATCTCGGGGCCTCGATCCCGGCCGCCGGGCTGCTGATCAGCGCATACGCCCTGGGTGTGATGATCGGTGCGCCGCTCATGACGCTGACGACCGGCCGCGTCCCGCGGCGAATGCTGCTGATTGGCCTTGCCGGCATCTTCACGGCCGGCAATTTGCTCGCCGCGGTTTCGGACAGCTACGGCACGCTGCTGGCGGCGCGGGTCCTCACCTCGTTCAATCACGGAGCATTCTTCGGGGTCGGCTCGATCGTGGCGGCGAGCCTCGTACCGCCGCAACGCCGGGCGAGCGCGGTGGCGGCGATGTTCATGGGACTGACGATCGCCAACGTCGTCGGCGTGCCGCTCGCGACCTGGGCGGGAGAGCATCTCGGCTGGCGGACAGCGTTCTGGGGCATTGCCGGACTGGGCGTCGTCACGATGGCATCGCTACGTCTTACCCTGCCGCCGCTGCCTGCGCCTGTCGGAGGGAACGCGCTCGCGGAGCTACGCGTGCTCGGCCGTCGTCAGGTGCTCGGCGCGCTGGCGCTGACGGTGGTGGGATCGAGCGCAATGTTCACGGTTTTCACTTATATCGCGCCCATTCTGCGCGACGCGACGCATGCCTCGCTCGGCTTCGTGACGGCGATGCTCGTCACTTATGGCCTGGGGCTGACTGTCGGCAACTGGCTGGGAGGGAAGTTCGCCGATCGCTCGGTCGATCGGACCCTGATCGCCACCCTGGCGTCACTCGCCACGATCCTGGCGGCGTTCGCGATGCTCATGCCCTATGCGATACCGACGGCGGTATTGGTGTTCCTGTGGGGTGTGGCGAGTTTCGCGCTGGTGCCGCCGCTCCAGGTCCGAGTGATGACCGCCGCCGCCGATGCGCCGAACCTCGCATCGGCTGTTAACATCGGCGCCTTCAATCTCGGGAATGCGTTCGGTGCGGCCTTGGGCGGGGGCGTGATCGCCGCCGGGCTCGGCTATCCGGCTGTCGCGCTGGCCGGCGCGGCTACATCGGCAGCGGGCCTGATCGCCGTTCTGTTCGCGAGCCGGCAAGCCCCCGCCTCGGCCGAACGGCAGCTTTGCAGCGCCGCCGGTTCAACAATGAACCTCTGAAGGGCGGCTTCAAATCCCGCAACCTGCATCCGGCACCAGATGCAGGTTGCGGAGACGAATCCACCGCGGACCCTTCCGGCGATTCCGCTTGACTAGTAGGATTTTGTTCTCAATTTGTTCCCACCACATCAACTGGTGTGGAGGGGCAAATGAGCATTCCGACCGAGGCGCGGCGACGTGCCTTTTCAGTGTGGCTACGAACCGGCCGTTTGCCGGCCCTGAATAACGTCGAACTCAAATTCAATCCGTACCATGATCCGCGCAACGGGCAATTTACCTTTGCTCCGGGCGGGCCGCGATCGCTGCGGCATGTAATCATTTCCAATCGGCGCAAGAACAAGATCGACAATCCGCTTCCGCGAGAGACGCCGCAAGAACAGCGTGGAGCAAATGAGGAGCCCCAAGGCGCGTTTGTCAAAGATGTCGTCGATCAGTCCGAGCAGGTTAGGTCACTGCTCCGGCAAGCCAGCTTCAGCCGAGCGCCCGGCGGAGGATCGCGCGGAAGCAATAGCCGCGCTTTCCATGATCCGATGACGCTACAGCATGTCTTTCCCAGTCTGCGCAATGCGCCAGGCGGCGCCCTTGTCGGCATCGCCGATAATATCTTCAATCTCACAGGTCCAGCTCGAGAATTGACGGCCGAATTGACCGCTCGATGGACCCGACAGCTGATCAGCCAGATCAGGCTATTGATCCGAACTACCGGTTCGAGTCCTTGGGCCCATCCGTAACGTTGCAAGGCCAGATCAACCAGCTGAATGGCCTCCGCTTCGATCGCGCCGAGGCTTTCATGCGTGTGAAAGGGGAATTGCGGCCACTGCAAGTGGAATCGCTCCGGTTCATTCAGGGGCGCGTAGATCGGGCCTATGATAGCGGCCTCAAATTGCTTCGAGCCGGCAAGTTGAAAGTACGGCTTTCAGAACAAGAGGCGCTAGGGAATTACATCGATGCGCAGGTTCGAGCGGAGCTGCGCGAGCGCTATAACATTGCTCGAATCGATTGGGCGGGTGAGGGACCAGTACGCGTGAACCGACGGGAACACTACAGCTCCGCGAGCGAACTAGGCCGTGAACTCATAAACGGTGGAACGCGCCCTGCTTGGTGATATGCTGGGCGCATGGACTTTTCCTTCATCCTGGTCATCGGCCTGAGTGCGATACTCGCCTCTGCATGGATGATCTTCGTTG
>JAESFO010000261.1_pt1 | contig 93741 bp, 74 predicted proteins | sample 9269421 | NCBI WGS metagenome assembly JAESFO01 (sample SAMN14502839, study PRJNA617101) | algae metagenome | isolation source: Nostoc desertorum CM1-VF14 and co-occurring heterotrophs from rocky... | place: USA: Clark Mountains, San Bernardino, California | collected 2000-06-05 | reverse complement strand
TGCCATAGCTCGGGCTGACCTCGAAACGGTTGGCGAAGCTCAGGCCATCCGCTCCAGCCTGGAACACGCCGGCATCGTTCAGCAACACACGGCCACTGCCGACAGAACTGTTGTTCGTCACGATGAGTTTGGTGCTGCCGGGGGCTCCGAAATACCCCACGGTGGTACCACCGGTGTAGGTGTTGACACCGGTCAGGGTCAGCGTGCCGCCACTCAGCGTGAGCGAACCGCCAGTCGAAGTGTTGAAGCAGTCGGTACCTGTCGCCCCGCAATCGCTGATGACGCCGGAGAAGGTGCCGTTCGCATTGACGATGCCGAGGTTCCTGCCGCCGAGATAGACCTGGCCGTTGCCGGTCAGCGATTTGATGCCCGGGCCGGAGCCGGTGCTCTGGTCGGAAATGTCGAAGACACCGTTGGCGACGACACCGGAGGAGGCAAACAGGCTGCCATCACCGGAGAGCTGCAAGGTGCCGCCCTGCTCGATCGTCGTCGAGCCGGTGAACATGTTGACGCCGGAGAACATCTGCTCCGCGCCATTGGCGATCACGACGTTGCCGCCGGTGCCGCCACCGATGCCGCCATCGCGGATCGACCCCCCGAACAGGGAGCCGTTGGTGATGGTGAGGGTCTTCGAGCCGAGTGCCACGATGCCATTGCCTGTCGCACTGAACAGGCCGGCAACGCGCGCGCCAGCCGTTGTCTGCGAGATATCGAGCGTGCCATTCGACATGAGGCCGACATAGGCGGAGCTTGCGATGGATCCGCTGCCCTTCAGCGCCAGCGTCGCACCGCCGTAGATCTCGGTAGCGTTGGTATAGGTGTTGACGCCGGACAGGGTCTGCGTGCCGCCCTCGATCGACAATCCGCCGGCACCCTTGATCGTACCGGCGAAATCGGTGGAACCATTGGTGATCACCAATCCTTTGCTGCCCAACTCGACCGTTCCGGAAGACGTCCCCGCAAGACTGGTGATCGCCGCGATTGGCATCGACCGTCCGGAAATGTCGAGTATGCCGTTTTCAATGTTCACGACGCTCGACATGCCGATGTTGCCGAGGCCCTTCAGCGCCAGCGTGCCGCCTTTGATCGTGGTGGCACCGGTATAGTCGTTGACGGTCGACAGGATCAGCGTGCCGCTGCCGAACTTGTCGAGACCGATGCCGGCGGCACCGGTGAGTACCGAGGCGATCTCGGCGGTGACACCGGCATTGACGTTGACGAAGCTCGCCGAGCTGTTGTTGGCGCTGTCACCGGTGAGCGTCAGGTCATCGCCTTCGAGCCTGTAGCCGTCGCTGGCGAACTGGATGCCTTCGAAGCCGACAGGCCCATTGACCTTCACCAGCCCGCCGGTGCCGGTGAACACGGCCACCGAACCACGCCACTGATCGTTGAAATCGGCAGCGCCGGGAGCACCGGTCCAGTTGGTTCCGCCGGCACTCCAGATGCCGGCGCCGCCGTCGACGGTGCCGTTGCCGATGCTGTCGGCGCCATCCCAGAACTGCACGATCTGGTCGCCGTTCTGGATGAACAGGTTGACCTGATGCGGGATGGCGGTCTGGATGGTGGCACTGGCCGGCAGGCTCGAATAGCTGCCGGAAACGGAGCCATCGACATTGAACAGCCGGTAATAACCGGAGACTGCGCCCGGCGTCAGCAAGGTGCCGCCAAGCGTCAGATTGCCTGTGACGTAGACGAGATCATTAAGCGGACCGCCGACGGTGCCCGGTGCGCCAAGCTCGAACAGGCTGGTCGAGCCCGCGCCCAGGGTGAGATCACCGGCGACGGTCAGCTTGCCGGGACTGTTGCCAGCCGACAGCGTGCCGTTGACAATGGTATTGCCGAGCGTGCCATTGCCGCCGATCGTGGCGCCAGCATCGACGGTAGTGCCCGACGACGACGCGATCGAGCCGTTCACCAGCAGCTTGCCGCCGCTCACCGTCGTCGTGCCAGTGTAAGTGCTGGTACCGGTGAGTGTCAGCGATCCCGTACCGACCTTAGTAAGGCCACCGCCGCCGGTGATGCCTTGCGAAATGGTGGTGTCGAAGGTGTCGGTATCGATCGTCCCGCCACCGCCATTGAGAGCGATCTGGCGCGTGGCAGCGAGATTGAACGATGCTCCCAGCTTCAGCGCACCGCCATCGAAGGCCAGGGCGCCGGAAGCATCGCCGAGATTGGCGTCCCTCGAAGCCTGCACGACGCCTCCTCCAAACGAGGTGCCGCCGCTATAGGTGTTGTCGCCGGAAAGGGTCAGCGCGCCTGTGCCGATCTTGGCCAGAGAACCACCAGCGCCTGCGGGGCCGTCGACGATCGTACCGCTGACCTCGGTCGACAGATCGTTGGAACCGACCGTCAGTTTCTTGGAGCCGAGATAATAGGTGCCCGCACCTTCGATCGAACCGACGGTCGTCCCCGCCGAGGTCAGATCTCCAATATGGAAACTGCCGCCATCCTCGATGGCAAAACGCCCGCCGCCACCGCTGCTGGTGTCATGGAATTTGACCGAGCCGCCGGAGTTGACCGTGATGGTCGCGTTTTCCGCTGTGCTGCTGCCTTTGAATTCCACCGTTCCCCGGGCCGTGATGACAGCCGTGCCCGCAGTGCTGTTGTCTGCAAAAGTCGTGACGCCGTCGCTCTCGATCTGCGCTCCGCCGGCCGTGCTGCGGTCTTTGAAATTCATGGCCGACATGTTGCGGATATGAGCCTGGTCCGCCGAGCTGTCGCCGGTGAAATTGATCATCTGCAGGTTGAAGATCTCGGCGCTCGCGGCCTTGGAACTGTCGTTGAAGTTGAGGATGCCGCTGCTGTTGTTGATCTCGGCAGACCCGCCGGTGGCGGTGTCGTAGAAATTCAGCGTGCCGGCGTTGATCCTGATGCTGTTGCTGCTGCCGCCGGCGCTTGTGGCATTGCGGAAATTCGTGGTGCCGCTGCTGGTTATGGACAGCGCACTGCTCGAGTCGATGTTGACGATGTCGAAGGTACCGCCCGCGGCCACGTCGACAGACCCGGTGATCTTGCCCGCAATGCCGCCGACACCAATCGTACCCAGCTGCAGCGTGCCGGCGTTGACGGTCGTGCCGCCGCGATGGCTGCCGGTACCGGTCAGCGTCAGCGTGCCGGTGCCGACCTTGCTAAGGGCCAAGGTCGGAGAGCCAGCAACGCCATCCTGCATCGTGCCGTTGAAAGCGGTCGAGCTGCCATCGCGACCGACGGTCAATGTCGCGTCGGAAATGCCGGTGTTGGTGACGACCCCGTCACCGGTCAGCGAACTGATCTCCTGATTGAAGCCGCCGAGATCAATGGTCGCGCCGCTTGTAACACTGAACGCCCCGGTAGACGAAAATGCATTGGACGCCCCGCCCTGCAGCGCGCCGCCGGAGATCGTGGTCGGCCCGGTATAGGTGCTGGAACCAGAAAGCTTCAGCGTGCCGTTGCCGATCTTGACCAGCGAACCGCCGGTACCGCTGATCGTCCCGCTGACTTCGGTCGAGAGGCCGTTCGAACCAACCGTCAACTCATTGTCGCCAAGCAGATAGGAACCACCGCCGGCGATTGAGCCTGCGCTGAGTTTCTTGTCGCCGTTGGCGCCGGTTGAGCCGGAGAAATCGACGCTGCCGCCGCCATTGCTGATCGCGGCGTTGCCGGCATTGCTGTTGTGAAGGAACACCACGCTGGAATTGTTGATGATTTTGGCGCTGCTGGCCGTGGTGGTGGAGCGGAACGTCAGGCTGCCGTTGTTCGTTATCTGAGCCGCACCGCCTCGACTCGCATTGTAGAAGGTGAGTTCATTGTTGTTGGTTATGACTGCAGAGCCAGCGTTGCTGCTGTCGTAGAAAGACAGCGTACCATCATTGGTGATGCCGGCGAGCTCAGCGGTACTGCTATCGTTGAAATTCAGCAGAGCACTATTGTTATTGTTGATGGTGGCAACGCCGCCTTTGCTGTTACCGAAGAACTGCAGGGTGCTTTTGTTGGTAATCGCGCGACTGCCGGCGGTGCTTGTACCGTGGAACTCCAGCGAATCGTTGTTGGTCGCGGTCCCGGCGCCGGCTGTGCTGCTGTCGTAGAACTGCATCTCTCCGTTGTTGATGAGCGTGGCGCTGCCGGCACTGCTTCCGTTCAGGAATTTCGTCGTGCCCGCATTCGTGATGCCGCTCATGCCCGAAATGGAATTGGCCACGGTGAACGTGCCGGCGCCCATCACATTGACCTGGCCCTGGATCGTGCCTGCGGTGCTCGTGGTGCCGAGCTGCAATTCGCCGGCATTGACCCTGGTGCCGCCGGTATAGGTGTGGCTGCCGGTAAGGATCGTTGTCCCGGGACCGCCTCTGCTCAGATACGCTGCACCGGAAAGCGTCGTGCCGATCGTGCCGCCGCCCCACAAATTGAATGAAGTCGCAGCTTCGATCGTGCCGGCGCCCGAGACGGTGCCGCCATTGAAGGCCAGGGTTTGCAGGCTGAGCTTGCGGCCGGCAGCAACGCTCAAGGTCGCAGTGTCGGCGTTTGTGAATGTCAACACGTTCACCATGTTGCCACCGGTGAGCGACACCTGGCCATTGCCCTGGTTGTTGATGTTGCTGACCTGCACGTCGACGTCACCGCCCAGAACCTTGATCTGGCCACTGTTGTTGACGCTGAATCCAATACCGGGGGAAAGTTTCGCGACGCCGCCAGGGCCGTTGAAGTTGATGATGCCGGAGACGTTGTTGTTGATGTCGCCATCGTCCATCACGACACCGTCGGTGCCGACATTGATGGTGCTGTTGTTGTTCAGCGTGTTGCCGGTACCGAACAGCACCGCCCTGGCGGCCAGGTTGATCTGGCCGCTGTTGAAGATCGTTCCGGCGGACAGCGTGTTTTCTTCGCCGATATTGATCGTGCCACCGGCGTTGTTGATGCTCGTGAAGCCGGTCGCCGAGTCGGTTCCCAGGCTGAGTGTCGCGCCCGAATTGATCTTGAGCACATTGCTGTATGTGCCGGACATCGTGGTGGTGCCGCCGGCCAGTTCGATCGAACCGATGATCAGACCCTCGTTGTGGATGCTGTTGGTGCCGCCGGTGAGGTAGATCGCCTGCCGTTGGGAGTTGTTGCTGGCATTCATGCCGCCCAGGATCTGGCCGGTGATGTTGTTCGTGAGGGCAATGTTGGCACCATACACACCAAAGCCGCCTTGGCCTCCCGCACCGGTGACGCCGGCGTTGAACGACCAGGACCCACCCGCCCCGCCATTACCGCCCCGAAGGGTGCCGTTGTTGACAATGATCGCACCATTGGGATTGCTCACGGCAACGCCATTGCCCCCCGAACCGCCGGCGCCGTAGTCCGATGAGACGAGATTGGACACCAGGGCAGTCGAAATGCGGGCACCACCACCTGTTCCACCGGTTCCACCCGCGACTGTGACACCGGCGTTGACCGTCACGGTCACACCGGCATTCGTCCCGTCGACGAAGACACCGCTGCCGCCGCCGCCACCACCACCGCCACCGCCCTTGCGCACGCCGCCGGAGGTTTCCGCCGCACCATTGCCGCCGTTGCCGCCGACACCGCCCGTGACGCTGGTGGAGATCGAACTGCTGGTCCCGACGGAGGTGCCCGCGCCACCGGCGCCGCCGCCGCCGCCGCCTTGACCGATAATATACCCGCCGCCGCCCCCGCCGCCGGCATCAGCGCCACCGCCGCCGCCGCCGATAGGGCCACCGCTGCTGCCATCACCTCCGCGTGTGCCGGTCACCACGCCATTTCCCGACTGGCCGGCATTGCCGCCCGTACCAGGGGTGCTGAAATTCGGGGCATTCGTGCCGGCAGAACCGCCTGCTCCGTCTGCCAGCACGCCGGTGGCCGCCACAAGCGCCAGCGGCGCCACTGAAGCAGCAAGCCAGGCCACGCGTCGGACGGCCGTTGGCAACGCAAGCCGGTTGGTCTGCGCCAAGTTCTTCTTTCCAGAAATCACGAAAATGCTCCGCGTGCTTTGCTATCGGCGGTGGGATTGGAGAGGGGCGGCCGGCGCATCACGCCAAGCAGAAACACCCGAAAAAAGTCGGGTGCCGGAGCTGCGCGGTCTTCGCCCGGAAGGTGAGCAAACCGCCACTCCGGTCGGGAGAGATCGCTCTCGACATCCTTGATTTCAAAGTAACTTCCCCGCACAACAAGCCCTGCCCTGAAACGGCATCCCGGGCCTTCATCTCATTGAAGGGGCGGTTACGTCCTGAAGCGGCGACGAAGACTTTCTGAAGATTTTCTGATATTTGAACGATACGCGGCGCAGCCGTGGAAAAGGGGAAGCACGTGCTCCGGTTCGCCGGCTTTGAGCTTGATCAACGACGCGCCGAGCTGCGCGATGCCGGCGGCAGCCCGATAAGGCTGCGGCCGAAGTCGTTCGACATGCTGCACCTGTTTGCGGCCAATGCCGGCCGGGTTGTTACCAAGCAGGAGTTGATGGAGGCTATCTGGCCGAACGTCCATGTCGGCGAAGACAGCCTGTTCCAATGTATCCGCGAGATCCGCACCGCACTCGCCGACGACGGGCGCAGCCTGATCAAGGTCGTCTCCGGTCGCGGCTATCTGTTCGATGCCGAAGTGTCCGGTTTGCCGGCCAGTCTCGATGTCCAGGCCGGGCTGGAAACCACCGCGACGGAACACGAACGGACGCCACCCGCGGAGATCCAACCTGCACCGACGGCACAGCGGCAGTCGTTTCGCGGCCTGCGCGGCTGGGCGGCCATCGTCGTCGGCTTTTGCGCGCTGATCGGTTTTGCCGTCGCGGCGCAGGCCATTGCGCCGCGGCTGATCTTTTCACGCAAGCCGCCCGTGGTGATGGTGATGCCGATCACCACCGCCAGCGACGATGCCCAATGGCTGTCGACGGCCGGAAACGTGACCGAGCGCCTGAGCGATGGCCTGGCCAGGATCGACACGATCCGCGTGGTGACATCGCGAACAAAGCCGGCGGCGGCATTGCTGGCTGGCGTGTCCGCATCCGTTGCGGATGCCGATTTCCTGGTGAATGGCGAGCTGGAGCGCAACGCCAATGCCTGGACATTGGAAGCGCGCATGACCGATACGGCGACAGGCGAAGTGACGTGGACGACCTCGGTTTCAGTCGGTATCGACCAGACCGAGCCGGGCATTCAACAATCCAGGCTTGCAGCCGGTCTCGGGCATGAGCTCGCCCTGCGCATCAACGCGTCGCTCTATCCCGACACCAGGGGGATCACGCTCAATTCACCTGTCGACAACGCCAAGGTGGTCGTCGAGCAGGCCATCGCCTCCATCAACCAGACGACGCGCGAGCGTTTCGCCACCGCGCAGGCGATGCTGGAAAACGGCCTGACCGGCGAGCCTGACAATGTCGACCTGCAGGTGACACTTGCAGCGCTGCAGACGCGCGGCATCCAGATGGTCTGGTACAGCCCGGCTGAAATGACCGCCGCGGAATCGAGAGCGCGATCCCTGCTGGAGCGCGCGCTGCAGGCAAAGCCGCGCTACCTGCCCGGCATGGAGGCCTACTGCCGTTTCCTGACCGCCACCAACAACTTCGTCGAAAGCCTGGTCGCCTGCGCGCGCGTGCTGAACCTCGACCCGTGGAACGGCGGCGCGCTCTACCAGCTTGGCCTGACGCAGCTTCAGCTCGGCCGCACCGAGGATGCGCTTGCAACGTTCAAACAGGCAGATGTCGTCGACACCCCTGTCGTCTCCCGCTGGACCTGGAAGATCGGCATCGGCTGGGCCCATCTCATGCTCGGCCATAACGACGAGGCTGTGGAATGGATCAAGAAGTCCATCGCCATCACGCCCGCCTCGGGTCGCCCCTATCTGCTGCTGGCGGCAGCGCTTCAACGCGCCGGTCGCCCCGATGAGGCAAAGGTCGCCCTTGCCAAGGGGATGGCGCTGCGCCCGAATTCGACTGCCCTCAACGTGCTGCCGCCGGAGCGCAACGCCAGCCCGGCTTTCGTCGAGACGAGCGTTGGCATCGTGCAGACGATGGTCGAGGTCGGGCTGCCCAAGAACTAGAGCTTCGGCGGTGACTCCATAGCGCCAGGCCTGCGAAATCCTGCACCCAACTCATGGGCTACGGCCCGGCCTCTTCGCCATTTCGTCGAAAACGGCAACCTGTCCCCCCCTCCCGTCTGAGGCGATTCCTTCTGGGTGCAGCTCCTCCGCAGGCATGAAAATTCAAGACACATGACTTTTCATTCAAGTCACTTGACAATCACTCATCATAGTTGAATCCTTCACGCGCTAAGTTTCTGACTTTGCACAAATGGGGGGAGACATGAAAACGACCAGGCGTATGTTCCTGGCCGGCGCGACCGCGCTTGGCGCAGGCTCACTTATCATTGGACCGACAGGCAAACTGGGCCGCGCTTTCGCGCAGGACGGCAAGACGTTGTCCTTCGCGGCCGCCGGCACCGTCACCAGCAGCTGGGACCCGAGTTCCCACACGGTTGCACCGCAGATCACGGCCGAAGGCTTCCTGTTCGGCCATCTGACCAAATGCCCGATGACACCCGAAAATCCGGGCGAGATCCTTCCCGACCTCGCGGTCGAATGGAAAGTGATCGATCCTTTCACCCTGGAGTACAAGCTGCGCCAGGGCGTCACCTTCCATGACGGCAAGGAGTTCAAGGCCGAGGACGTCAAGGCGACCTACGAATACGCCTCGCAGCCGAGCCGGCCGGCGTCGGCGTGGTATCCGGGCCAGGTCGAGGTCGAGATCGTCGACGACTACACAGTGCGCCTGAAGACCGAGAAATTCGGCTATCCGGCCCTGAACTTCTGGTACGTCTCCGCCTTCCTGCCGATCCTGTCGGCCAAGGATGTCGGCAACCCGGACGTGCTCAAGCAGCGGCCGAACGGAACCGGCGCCTTCCGCTATGAAGCGACCAAGGGCGACCAGATCATCTTCAAGGCGTTTGACAAATTCCACGAAGGCAAGCCGCAGATCGAGACCGTGCTGTGGAACTATGTGCCCGATGCCAACACGCGCGTGCTTGGCCTGCTGAATGGCCAGTATCACCTGACCGAGCGCCTGGAGCCCGAGCAGTTTGCCTCGCTCTCCAAGGAGGCCAACATCACCACGCAGCGCGGCCTCTCCAGCGAAAACAAATATCTGCATTTCCGCTGCAACAAGCCGCCCTTCGATGACGTGCGCGTGCGTCTGGCGGCGGTCCATGCCATTGACCGCGATCAGGTCCTGGCGGTGGTCGGCGATGCCGGACAGGCTTCCAACTGCCACATCTCGCCGGTGAAGTTCGGCTACACCGACGTTGCCACCTATCCGAAGTTCGACCCGGAGCTCAGCCAGAAGCTTCTCGCCGAGGCCGGCTTCCCGAAAGGCCAGGGCTTGCCGGAGATCGAATACATCACCTCGGTCGGCTTCTACCCAAAGACCCGCGAATATGGCGAACTGATCACCGCCATGCTGCAGGAACAGGGCTTCCCGGTGAAGCTGACGACGCTGGAACCGGCGGCCTGGGAGGAACAGCTCTACCGGCGCGCCGACGGACAGGGTCCGGGGCACATCGTCGATGTCGGCTGGATCACCGGTTCGCCGGAGCCAGACCTCGTGCTGCGCCCGAACTACCTGTCGAAGTTCGCACTGATCAACGGCGTCTCCGACCCCGAAATCGACGCCTCTCTCGACAAGGAGCGCAATGCCGCCTCGACCGACGAACGGCTGAAGATCCTGCAGACGGAAACCCTGCCGCTGATCGCCGCCAAGGTGCCGAGCGTCTCGCTGTTCTCGTCGGTGTTCCTGCGGGCAATGTCGAAGAACCTGCAGGGTGTCTACTTCTACCCGAACGGCCCGATCGACCTCAGCAAGGCGACGCTCGCCTGACCCTGACAGACGCGTGCGGCACCGACCGGTGCCGCACGTCATTTTGTCTCGCGCATGATCCTCGAGATCATGTTCCGCGCGGCGCCGGTCAACCCGGCCGTCGCCTGCGCTTGCTGCCTGAGAAAGAGTTCATGGCATTCGCGATCGAATTTTTCCTGCGACGCATCGGCCAGGGTCTGGTAATCGTGCTTCTCGTCGCCTTTGTGATCTTCACGCTGCTGCGCATTGTGCCTGGCGATCCGATCCGCATCATCCTCGGCCCGATGACCCCGGCCAGCGTGCTCGAGGAAACGGCAAAGAACCTTGGCCTGCGCGATCCGATCCTCGTCCAGTTCGGCCGCTTCGTGACGCAGGTGGCGAGCGGCGATCTCGGACGGTCGTTCATCCGCGGCGTCCAGGGTGGCAGTACCGGAGGGTCGCAGGACAGCGCTGGTTTCGATCCGGAAAGCCGGGCTTCGGTGGCCGAACTCATCGGCACGGCCCTGCCCTACAGCCTGCAGCTTGCCGCTCTCGGCATCGCCTTCACCTTGCTGGTGTCGGTGCCGATCGGGCTTGCCGCCGGCCTGCGCAGTGGTCACTGGCCGGACCGGCTCGGCCTCTATGTCAGTTCCTTCCTGGTATCGCTGCCCAACATCTGGGTCGGCGTGGTGCTGATCTTCCTGCTCTCGGCCAAGACCGGCCTGCTGCCGGCGATCGGCTACAAGGGTTTTGCCTATACGATCATCCCGGCCATGGTGCTGGCCATCGAACTGTCGCCGGTGCTCATCCGCGCCATCTCCGTTTCCGTCGCGGCCAATCTCGGCGAGACCTATTTCGATGTCGGCCTGGTGCGCGGCCTGTCACGACGCGTCATGATAGCCAAACATGTGCTGCGCAATGCCGCCGTGCCGCTTTTCAACCTGTTCGGCGCGCAGATGATCGGCATGCTGCTCGGCGGGCTGTTCGTGGTGGAATACATCTTCAGCTACCCCGGGCTCGGCATGCTGACGATCAATGCCGTCTTCCAGCGCGATTTCCCGATCATACAGGCTGTTGCGATCCTGGCCAGCGGCGCACTCGTCGCCATCAACATGCTCGTCGACTTCGCCTCGACAACCATCGACCGCCGCTTGAAGTTCTGAGGCCGGCAGATGAACAGCACCACCGCACAGGCCACCTTGCCGAAAAGCCAACCGACCAGGAGCCGTGGCGTCACCGCCCGCATCCTGCGCCGCGCCTGGAGCTATACCGAGATGCGCGTTGCCGCCTTGGTGTTCCTGGCGCTCGCGCTGCTCACCCTGCTGGGTCCCTTCATCATCGACGCCTCGGCTACCAAGATGAATGTGACCGACAAGTTCCTGCCGCCGATCTTCATGGAAGGCGGCAAGCTGCCGCATTTTCTCGGCACCGACCAGCTCGGGCGCGACCTGTTGCTGCGCTCCCTGATCGGTCTGCGCAACGCCTTTGCCATCGGCGTGGTCAGCGTCGTCGGCATGTTCATCATCGGCTGCGCCGTCGGCATCTATGCCGGCTATCGCGGCGGTTGGGTGGACGTGATCCTGATGCGGCTGACTGACGTGCAGATGTCGATCCCCGTGGTCATCCTGGCCATCACCATCCTCGGCATGTCGCGACCGTCGCCTGCATCGGTGATCGCGGTGCTCATCCTGGCGAGCTGGCCGGTCTATGCCCGCGTGTCGCGTGGTGTGACGCTGTCCGAACGGCAGAAGGAATATGTGCGCGCCGCCAAGATCCTCGGCGCCAGCGACCTGCGCATCATGGTCCGCCACATCGCGCCGAGCATCCTGCCGCCGATCGCCTTCGTGGCGGTGCTCGACGTGGCGCGCATGATGATCTTCGAAGCGATCTTCGGTTTCATCGGCATCGGCATCCAGCCGCCGACCCCCACCTTCGGCACCATCATCTCGTCCGGCACGCAATATCTGCTCAACGCCTGGTGGATCACCATCGTGCCCGGCGTGCTGCTGGCGCTCGCGCTCAGCAGCCTGAACCTGATGGGCGGCGTGCTGGAGCGGGCCCGCAACCAGATCCTGCAGGGAGGCGCGTGATGGGCAAGATCATAACGCTCCCCGCAGCGACGTCCGCCGAACCGCTGATGGCGGTACGCGGCCTCTCAGTCGCCATCGACAGCGCGGCCGGCGAGCGGCAGCTGCTTTCCGACATCGACCTGACGGTGAATGCCCGCTCGGTGCTGGGCATCATCGGCGAAAGCGGCTCCGGCAAGACCATCCTGTCCCGGGCGCTGGTCAACTGGGTGCGGCAACCGCTCAAGGTCACCGGCGGCAGCGTTCGCTATGGCGGACGCGATCTTCTCACCTTGCCGGAAGCCGAGATGGCGCGGCTGCGCGGACGCGAGATAGCCTATATCGGCGCCAACCCGACCAGCGCGCTCGATCCCACCGTACCCGTCGGCCACCAGATCCTGGAGAAGCTGCGCACCGTCTCGCCGCAGCTTTCGCGCGAGGCGGCGCGCCGGCGCGTGATCGAAACGCTGGATGCGGTCCGCATCCCTTCGCCGGCCCAGCGCTTCGACGAATATCCGTTCCAGTTCAGCGGCGGCATGATGCAGCGCGCCTTGATCGTCGATGCGCTGGTTTCCGACCCCAAGCTGCTCATCGCCGACAACATCACCCAGCCGCTCGACGTCACGGTGGCGGCGCAGATCCTGCGCCTGCTGCGCGACCTGCAGAAGGACTTCGACACGGCGGTGGTGTTCATCTCGTCGTCGCTCGGCATCGTCTCCGAGATCGCGGACGACCTGATAGTGCTCGACCGTGGACGCGTCGTCGAGCACAGCCCGGTCTCCGACCTGCTGCAGAAACCGCAGCACGCCTATTCGCGCGAGCTAATCGCCAAGGTGCCGAAGCTCTGGTCGATCGGCGCAACGATCCCCAGGCCGTCTTCCGCCGATGTCGTGCTCGACGTGCGCGATGTCGAAAAGAACTATGAGGTGCGCGACCGCAAGGCGATCTTTGCCCATCGCAAGGTCAAGGCCGTCCGCGGCGTGTCCTTCACCGTCCGGCGTGGCGAGAATTTCGGCATCATCGGGGAATCGGGCTGCGGCAAGTCCACGCTGTCGCGGCTGCTGAGCTGTCTCGAGGCGCCGAACAGCGGCAAGATCCTGTTCGAAGGCCAGGACATCGCCACGCTGCGCGGCACCGACCTGCTGGCGCTGCGGCGACGCTTCCAGCTATTGCTGCAGGACCCCTACAACGCCATCGCTGCCCATTGTTCGATCGGCCGCACCATCGCCGAACCGCTGCTGATCCATGGGCTCGGCAGCCGCAGCGAGATCGAGGCCAAAGTCAAGGCGGTGATGGCGGAGGTCGGCCTGCCGGAAACACTCTACGATCAATTGCCGGTCGGGCTCAGCGCCGGCCAGCGGCAGCGCGTCAACATCGCGCGTGCGCTGGTGCTGGAACCTGAACTGCTGATCCTCGACGAGACGCTTTCGGCACTCGACCAGGTCGAACAGGCGAAGCTGCTCGACCTGTTCGAAACGCTGCAGGCCAGACGCGGCATCACCTATGTCTACATCTCCCACGACCTCGCCATGGTGCGGCGCGTCTGCGCCTGGATCGCGGTGATGTATCTCGGCCGCATCGTCGAACTGGCCGACAACGAGACCATGTTCGAACGTTCGGCGCATCCCTACACGCGAGCGCTTCTCAGCGCCGTGCCGACCGTCGAGCACAAGCCGTACCGGATGCAGACTTACCTTTTGGAAGGCGAGCCACCGGATCCCATCGACATCCCGCCGGGTTGCAGCTTCCGCACCCGCTGTCCGTTCGCCTTCGACCGCTGCGCCATCGACGATCCGGTTCGCGGGGCTGACATCGGCGTCAACACCAGCGCCTGCCACCTGCGCGCCGACAGCCTGCCGCCGGCGGAGGCCCCAAGCGCATCGAACGGAGCGCCTGCGTGACCCTCAGTGAAAATCAGAATGGAAGCCTGCGCATGGGATCGGCAGAAGCATTTTTCCGCGACCGCCAGGCGGTCTATGCCGGCTGGCGCCAGCATCTGCATCAGTTCCCGGAAGTGGCCTTCCAGGAGCACAAGACCGCCGCCTATGTCGCGGAACGGCTGAGCGAAATGGGGCTTGCTGTGGAGACGGGCCTTGCCGGAACCGGGCTTGTTGCGACACTCGAAGGCGACGAACCTGGGCCCGTTCTCGGATTGCGCGCGGACATGGATGCGTTGCCGATCCTCGAAGAAAGCAAGCTCGCCTATCGCTCGCGCCACCAGGGCGTGAGCCACGCCTGCGGCCATGATGGCCACATGACCATGCTGCTCGCCGCGGCAGACTACCTTTCCCGCCACCGCCTCGCCGGCAGCGTGCGTTTCATCTTCCAGCCGGCCGAGGAAGCCGAAGGCGGCGGCCGCAAGATGGTCGAGGAAGGCCTGTTCGAGCGTTTTCCTGTCGACGCGGTTTTCGGACTGCACAACTGGCCGGGTCTGCCGCTAGGCACCGTTGCGGTGAAGCCCGGGCCGATGATGGCGGCGATGGATCTCTTCACCGTCACGATCAAGGCCTCCGGCGTGCACGCGGCGCTGCCGCATCTCGGCACCGACGCCATCGTCGCGGCAGGCGCGCTGATCAGCAGCCTGCAGTCCATCACCAGTCGCGCCGTGGATGCCATGCAACCGGTCGTGGTCTCGCTGACGCAGATCCATGGCGGCAATTCGCTCAACGCCTTGCCGGGAGAAGTTGTGCTGCACGGCACCGTGCGGGCATTCTCCGAACAGGCACGGGCAACCGTGCAGCAACGGCTGGAGCAGATCGTCAACGGCATCGCCATCGCGCATGATGTGAAGGCAGCGCTCGCCTTCACACCGAAATATCCCGCTACCGTCAACGATCCGGGTGCAGCCGCCGCTGCCGCAGTCATCGCCGCCGAGACCTGGGGTGAACAGTCGGTCATCACCGAGTTCCAGCCCAGCATGGCATCAGAAGATTTCGCCTTCATGCTCGACGCCAAGATGGGTTGTTACGCCTGGATCGGCAACGGCGATCGCACCCCGCTGCACAATCCGGGCTTCGACTTCAACGACGCGCTTATTCCCTATGGCGCGCTCTATTGGACCGCGCTCGTCAATTCCTGGCCAAAAACAACAATCGGAACAGTCGCACAGGCGTGATCGCCCTTTGTGCAATGAGGAGAACAAGCAGATGAGACTTGCCGGCAAAAGGGCTTTGCTGATCGGCGCCGCGACCGGCATCGGACGCGCCTGCGTCGAGGATTTCGCCCGCAACGGTGCGGCAATCGTGGTCGCGGATATCAACGAACCGGCAGCAGCGGACGCGGCGGCGCTGGCCCGCTCTCACGGCGCAGCCGCTCACAGCGTGGCCTGCGACGTACGCGACGAGGACTCGGTGCGCAAAACCGTCGACTATGCAGAGCGCGAGCTCGGCGGCCTCGACACGCTGGTCTTCCTGGCGGGGCTGATGCGCACCGGCGCCATCGGAGATGTCGAGGCTGCAACCTGGGACGCGATCTTCAACGTCAACGCGCGCGGTACCTTCTTCGCTGCCAAATATGGCGCACCGGCCATGAAGCGTGCCGGCGGCGGCAGCTTCATCACCACCTCGTCGCTTGCCGGCCTGCGCGGCGCGCCTGGCATGACCGCCTATGCCGCGGCCAAGGGCGCGGTCATCGCCTTCACCACCGCGCTTGCGCAGGAACTGGCCCCGGCCAACATCCGCGTCAATTCCGTCCTGCCCGGCTGGATCGACACCCCCTTCAACACGCCGGCTATTGATTATATGGGTGGCGTCGAGTCACACGGAGAGGTCGTCCGCCGTATCGTGCCGCTCGGAAGACAGGGAACACCGGCGGAAGTTTCGCCGATTTATGTGTTTCTCGCCTCCGAGGAGGCGCGCTACATTACCGCCAAATCGATGATGGTCGACGGTGGCATGGCGCACTGAGCTTGCGGCGATCTGGAGCATGACCCCGAACCGAAGGTCAGCGCAGCAAAAAGTTGCAGACTTTTCGGAAAAGGATCCTGCGACCAACAATGGAAGACCGGACCAAGGAGGTCCGACAAAATGATGGACGCGGCAGGGTCGGTGCTCGACCAGGAAACCGAGAACCTGTCCGACGCCCGGCGCCGGGTCGGCATCAAGCTCAAGCTGGCGCGCCAGACCAAGGGCCTGACGCTGAAGGAGCTTGCCCGCCGCAGCCGCTGCTCGGAGAGCCTGCTTTCCAAGGCCGAGAACGGCAAGGCGCTGCCTTCGCTGCCGCTGATCCACCGGCTGGTGCGGGTGCTGGAGACCAACATCAGCTGGCTCTTCGACGAAACCGGGCCGGAAGACACGCCGGTCTTCCGCGCCGGTGAACGGCCGGTGGTGACGCTCGACAACCGGCCGGGTGACGGCGCCGGCGTCTCGTTCGAGCGCATCATCCCCTACAAAGGCGGTCATCTCCTGCAGAGCACGATCCACCACATCGATGTCGGCGGCAAAAGCGGCGAGGCGATCACCCATGAAGGCGAAGAGACCGGCTATGTGCTGCGCGGCAGGATCGACCTGAATCTCGACGGCGTCGTGCACAGCCTGCAGGCGGGCGATGCCTTCTGCTTCCGCTCGCATGTGCCGCATTCCTACCGCAACACCGGCGATGAACCCGCCAGCATCCTGTGGACCTGCACGCCGCCGACGTTCTAGGACGAAGAAGTGGGTCGTGTTGCCGAAGGGATCACATTCGGCAACGCCATGATTGCCTCCAACGTCATTCGCCGGCCGTCAGCCAGTCGAGATCGAGCCCAGGCATGAAACTGCGAAGCGCAGCCGGGTCGGGAAGACCGGCGCGACCGCCAGGGCGGCTGCATTTCAGCGCCGCCACCGTATTGGAAAATGCGATCGCGTCCGCAATCGGACGACCATGCGCGAGCGCCAGCGCAAACGCGCCGTGGAACGCGTCACCAGCGCCCGTGGTGTCGACGACATCGACATGCGGCGGCGGTGCATTGCAGACCTCGCCATTCTCCAGCCAGTAGAGCCCATCCGCGCCGTCCGTCACGCCGACGAAGATGTGCGATGAGCGGCGCGCGATCCTGAGACCTTCGTCGACTGACTCCGTGCCCGCAAACTGCGCAAGGCCGGGACGCGAAAAGATGACGTGATCGGCAGCTTCCACGATCGTGGCGACTATAGTCGGTGCATGGCGTGAGATATCCGCATCGAGCAGCGAGGGGATGGCGGCGGCCCGGGCAGCGTGCAGGCATCTCAGCGCGCCTTCGGGCCATGTCAGGTCGCATAGCACCGCATCGCCCCAGCTTTCCGGTTCGAGCCAGTCCGCCGCCGAGGGTAAGTCGGGGTCGGCATAGGCCACGATGAGCCGTTCGCCACCCGAATCCACCAGCACAACCGCACCGGAGGACTGCACGTCCCGGAATGCACACAACCAGGTCGTATCGACGCGCCATGCGTCGAATTCGGCACGGATCGTGGCCCCGATGTTGTCCTCCCCTATCCGCGCTGCGATCGATGCATGCCCGCCGAGCCGGGCCACGGTCACCGCCGCCGTCGCGGCTGGACCACCGCCCACTTCGCGGCGCCCCTTGGCATAGACCTTCACGGCCTGATCGGGGATGCGGTCGAGGGTGAGAATGGTATCCTGCAGCGCAAGCCCGACACAGAAGACGGAACGAGGACGCTTCATGGCCTGCCTCTAGACAAGCCGCATACCAGTTTCGGGGTGGAAAAGATGGATCGCGTTGAGATCGACAGTGAAGCGACGAGACGTTTCGCCGACACGGACGCTGCCCGGGCGCACGCGAGCCATGACCTCGCGTCCGCCCAGCCGGACCACCGCCATGGAGTCGGCGCCATGATCCTCCACCAGGACGACGTCCGAGACGAAGGTATCGGTATCCGCCGGGTCACCCGCGAGACCGATATGTTCAGAGCGCAAGCCGACATCGACCCGGTCCAAACCCGCGCGACGCGTTGCTTCAGCCCGGCCGGCGCGTAGCGGCAACCGATGGCCTTCGCCGAAATCCAGCACAGCGCCGGCGGCGGCGTTGTCGATCGTCGCCGGGATAAGGCTCATGGGCGGTGAACCGATGAAGGTTGCCACGAAGCTGTTCACGGGATGCTGATAGATCTCGTTTGGCGAGCCGATCTGCTGGACTTCGCCGAGCCGCAGCACGACGATGCGGTCGGCCATGGTCATCGCCTCGGTCTGGTCGTGCGTGACGTAAATGCTGGTGGTGCCGAGTGTCGCCTGGAGCTTGCGGATTTCCATGCGCATGCCGACGCGCAGCTTGGCATCGAGGTTGGACAGAGGCTCGTCGAACAAAAAGACCTTGGGATCACGGATCAGCGCACGGCCGAGCGCCACGCGCTGGCGCTGGCCCCCGGAGAGCGCACGCGGCTTGCGGTCGAGATAGGGCTCCAGTTCGAGCATCTGCGCGACGTCGTGCACCTTGGCGTCGATCTGGTCGACCGGGAGATCGCGCATCTTGAGTGAGAACCCCAGGTTCTCCGAAACCGTCATGTGCGGATAAAGCGCGTAATCCTGGAAGACCATCGCCATGTCGCGGTCACGCGGCGCAACGGCGTTGAGGCTGCGGCCATCGAGCATGATGTCGCCACCGCTGATCTCCTCCAGTCCGGCGATCATGCGCAGGAGCGTGCTCTTGCCGCAGCCTGACGGTCCTACAAGCACGACGAACTCGCCGTCGGTGACATCCAGGTCCACCGCCTTTACCGCGTCAACGGTACCGAAGCGCTTGTGCACACCTCGCAGCGTCAACTCAGTCACTTCTTCTCGCTCCCCGTTGACAACAGCCATTTTTAAAGCAGGATAATTACACTGTGTAAATATGTGATCCCAGAATGTCAGGTCGATTTGTTCCACGAAGCCGAAGGGAAACGCGAGCCAGCGTTCTCGAGAGCCTTTTGCGATCGAAAGGCGCATTCCGAACAGGAATCGCGCGCGATTCCAATCTCACGGAAGCCAGCGTCTCAAGAATCCTCAACGAACTGCGCAAGGAAAACATCGTCGAGGAGAAACGTCAGCAAACCAGCAATGCAGGCGCGCCGACCGCTTTTGTTACACTAAGCAAAGATATAGCAGTCCTCGGCATCGAATTGTCCAACAGCCGGCTTTCGTTCGGTGTCGGTGACCTGAAGGGTACGCTGGACTACGTCGAGCGCATGCCGGCATCGCCGCAGCTTTCCCAGCAGGAATTCGAACGTCTCTTCGCCGAAGGCACGGCAAATGTCCGCGAATGGATCAGCGCGCGCGGCATCGCATTGCGCCAGGCGGCGATGTCGGTTCCAGGCTTCGGTCGCGAGGGCGGCAACCCGATCTATCCCTGGGACATGCGCCGCCTTGCGCTGTCGCTCAGCGAGGTGCTGCCGGGCGTGCCGCTGACATTCACCAACTCGGTGATCGCCCAGGCTGCGTTCCATCGCTATTCGCATCCGGCCGGCTACGGCATTTCGGGCGATCACCTCTTCCTGTTCGCAGGACATGGCGTGGCGGGGGTCATCGTCAATGACACAGCACCCGTCGATGCATTCTCGGCTTTTGAGATCGGCCACATGGTGATCGAGCGCGACGGTTTGCCGTGCCGCTGCGGCCACAAGGGCTGCCTCGAAGCCTATACGTCACTGCGCGCCATTTCACCGATCATCGGCTTGAGCGATGCGGACATCCTGACGAAGGGCGACCGTTTCATGGAGGCGCTGGGTGTCGATCCGGCCGCCCGCGAGGCGCTCCGCGAACGCCAGTTCCTGCTGGGGCTGGCGCTCGGCAACGCGCTCAACCTGCATTCCGTGCCCAAGGTCGTCATCAGCGGCTGGCCCTCGCTGATGCCGGAGGTCGATCGCGCCGCGATCGCCGACGGGCTGAACCAGAGCCTGCTCGGCGGCTACTCGCCGGAGCGCCTGGAGCTGTCGTTCATCGAGCCGCTGATCGGCAACGACCCGAAGGCCGCGCTGCACTATGCGGCCTACTGTTTCGTACGTGGCGGAGGGTTGGATGAAAAATCCGGTCAACGTGCCGCGCTGGAGGAGATCGCCTGAATGTTGACCCAGAATCCGCCGGCCACCGGGCGTGTCGGCGTTGTCTTCGTGGCTTCGCCACTGTTTTCGGAAGCCGCGGCAACTGAGCTGATAACGCGCACGTCTGCGCTTCTCGACAGCAAGGAATTGGCCGGTCAGTTCGTCGTCGCATCGAAACTGGCGCGAGACCGTGCAAGCTGCAGCGAGGCGTTCGAGCAATTGGACCTCGATGACCTGGACGCGCTCATCATTCAGCTCTCCACCTTTGCGACAGCGGAATTGCTGCATGAAGTGCTTTCGCATCTCGGTGAGCGGCGCCTGCCAATCGCCCTGTGGGCGCTGGAGGAGACGGACCAGATCATCACCAACTCACTGTGCGGCGCACAGCTCTGGGCTTCGACGCTGACGCGGTTCGGGCGCGGTTTCACGCTTTTGCTCGGCAACCCCAACGATGCTGAACTGGCCAAGGACCTGGCCGCCTTCACCGCGGCATCCCGTGCGCACAGGCGCATCCGCGGTGCACGCATCGCCTTGATCGGCGCGCATGCCGACTGGTTCACCAACCTCGCCGTCGATCCGTGGACGATCCGCCAGCATCTGGATGTGACGATCGAGCAGATGACGCTGGTCAGGTTCCTCGACGGCTGCAAGGCCGAGCCCGAGGCGGAGACCGTGGCGAGCAAGCGCTGGGCGGAGGCGAGCTTCGACGGTGGCGACGAAGAGGCCGGACGTGCCACGCTCGGCCGCACCTATGCGCGGCTCGCCGCAGGACTGGACAGGATCAAGGCCGATGCAATCGCGATCCGCGACTGGCCGGAGATCCTCTACGCGGAGAATTTCAAGGGAACCTGGGGAGCGCTTGGCGAGCTGTCCGATCGCAGCGTTCCGATTGCGCCGGAAGGCGACGTCATGGGCGCAGTCACGGCCCTGGTCGCCCGCGCATTCGACGATGCCTCCCTGCCCTTCCTGACGGACATCTCCGGCATCGACCGCCATAACGACCGGCTTGTGCTCTGGCACTATGGCGTGAGCCCACGCCTGGCCGATGGACCACGCTCGCTCGACCCTGTGCTCAAGCAGGAGACCTTCCCGCTGAAACCCGGGCCGATGACCTTGATGCGACTGTCGCTGCGTGCCGACGGGCAGTTGCGCATTTTCGTCAGCGAAGGCGAAATGCTGGCCCAGCAATCGCAGGCCAATCGCGCGGCGGGCTTTTTCAGGCCGGACGCCGCAGATTCCGAGACCCTGGTCCGTCACTTCGTAGACGAAGGTTACGAACACCACGTCACCGCCGTCTACGGACGCTGGGCCGACGCGGCGCAACATCTGGGCCGCCAGCTCGGCGTGCAGGTCGACCATGTCTGAAACGATGGACAGGGCAACCTTTCCGCCCAGCGCGGCATACCGGCCCATCGGCCTCGGCTGGCGCACCGCCGGTGGATCATGGACGAGTGCTGCCTTCGAACAGAGCGACCAACTCGCCGTCTCGACCACGCGCCGTGGCGACGGCTGGCACATCGTTGCAACGCATCCAGAGGCCCAAGCGATGGAGATCGTCTTCGCGCTGCCGAAGGCATTCCAGGCTTTCGGCGGTGGAGAACGCTTCGAGACGCTGAACCTGCGCGGCCAGTCGGTGCGGTACTATCTCGAGAATTTCGGCCTCGGCAACGGCACCTACCTGCCGTCGCCCTGGATCGCCACCTCGCTCGGCTATGCCGTCTCTCTGCCCGGCGAAGCTGCCGCGTTGTTTCATGTCGCGGCGCCTTTCGACCCGAACGTCCTGCGCATCCAGGTCGAGGCCAACCGGCTTGATCTCGAGATCGATCTCGGCACCCTGGACCAACTCTATCTGGCACTGATCGAACGGATCGGTCCACCGACGATGCCCGAGGACTCATTCTTCGGGCTGTGGAAGGCCGGAGACTGGCGCATCGAAAATGCCAGGACCGTGGCGGCCGACATTGCGGGCTACCGCAACCTGTCCCTGCCGATGGCGGTCAAGCTGATCGATGCCTACTGGGCAAGCGAGGTCCATTCCTTCGAATTCGACACCACGAAATACCCCGATGCCTGGGATATGGTCGCCCGCATGGCAGCAGATGGCACGGATATCTACCTGTGGTTGTGTCCCTGGGTCGTTGTCGGCACGAAATCCTTCACCTATGCCAGCGCGAAAGGCTACACTATCCGGGACGCGGAAGGCGCGGCCATCACGCGCAGGCCCGGCGCCAATCCCAACATCGTCGCCGCCCTGATCGACTTCTCCAATCCGGAGGCCAGCGACTGGTGGTCGGAGAATTTGCGGAAGCTGCTCAAACGCGGCATCAAGGGTTTCAAGGCGGATTTCGGCGAGCAGTTGCCCGAACACGCTCTGCTGCATTCCGGGGAGACGGGCGGGCAGGCCCACAACGCCTTCGTCCGTTACTATCTCGAGGCGACCATCTCGGCCTTCGACGGGGAAACGCCGGCGATCATCAGCCGTTCCGGCTCGCCGCGTGTTCGCGCACCGATCTGGAGCGGCGACCAGACCTCCGACTTCTGCCCCAAGACCGGCCTGCCCTCGGCAGTCCGCGCCGCGCAAAGTGCTTCCTTCGCCGGCTGGTCATTCGTCGGCAGCGATCTCGGCGGCTATTTCGGCACGCCGACTCCGCAGGTCTTTGCGCGATGGGCGCAGTTCTCCTGCTTCACGCCGCTGATGATGCTGCATGGGCTGGGTTGCCGCGAGCCATGGGACATGGATACAGCATCCGTCGCGGTCTATGACGACTACGCCCGCCTGCATCTTGCCTTGCTGCCGGTGTTCCAACGACACGGACAGGCAGCTGCAAGCGGCGGCCTGCCCCTGTTGCGCATGATGCCGCTATCCTTTCCGAAGGTGGACTGGTCGGCGATCAATGACTGGGATCAGCAATACATGCTGGGCGACGACATCATGGTCGCGCCGGTCGCCTTCTACGGCAACACGCGGGCGGTCTACCTGCCCGAGGGGGAATGGTTCGACGTACTTTCCGGCACCTATGTCGAGGGGTCGACCTGGCGTATCCACGACGTCCCCCTCGACCGGATGCCGATCTTCATCCGCAAGGGCGCCCGCCTTGTGCTGGCGCTCGATGCGCAGGCGCGCCGCGCGGTGGAGATCGCATTCGCTGAAGACGCATCGAAGACGCTGAAGGGCCAGGACGGCTGGTCCGTGGAAGCGGTCGGCATCGTGAAAGGCGCCAGCAGGGACGCGGTGTCTCTGCCCGAGCTGGCCGTGTTCTCGAAGTGGTTCGGCGCCGACATCGAATGGATGAGCGTCATGACTTAATCCGGCACCTTGAAGCCTTGGGAGAAGGTTCGCGGGTGCGCAAGTGGAGGAGAAAACATGAGGAATTTGCTGAAGAGCGGCGCCATGGCCGCCGCGATCATGGCCGGCATGGGAACGGCACCCGGTTGGGCCGACAATCTGGTGCTCTGGGTGAATGCGCCGCTGGCGTCCGGCCCGGATGCACCGCTTTATGCCGAACTCAAGAAGTTCGAAGCCGAAACCGGCAATAAGGTCGAGGTGCAGGCCGTTCCGCATATGGAAATGGAGCGCAACCTGTTCGTTGCCATGTCCGGCGGCGCCGGGCCCGACGTCATGGCCCTGGACATAGCCTGGGTGGCCGGCCTGGCCGATGCGGGACTGTTGATGGACATCACGGAGCAGTCCGCGCCGCTGGCCGCGCAGTTCCAGCCCGGCCCACTCGCAGGCGGACGCTATCAGGGCAAGCAATATGCCCTGCCGCTCTACACCAACAACGCGGCCCTGATCGTCAACGACAAGATGCTGGCGCAGGCCGGTATCGCGAAGGCTCCGGCCACCTGGGAAGAGTTGCGTGCTGCCGCGGTCGCCATGACCAACACCGAAAAAGGCACCTACGGCATCAGCTTCGGCTCCAACCGCATGGGCGCCTTCCAGCTTTATCCCTTCATCTGGCAGGCCGGCGGCGAGATCATCGACGACGCGGGCAAGTCGCATGTCGCCGACCCTGAAGCGATCGCGGCGGTCGACTTCCTGGCCAAACTCTACACGCAGGACAAGGCAATGCCGGAGTCGGTGCTGACGGCCGGCAACTGGGACGAGGTCCACGCTCCCTTCATCCAGGAGCGCGCCGGAATGGTGATCAGCGGCGACTGGGCGATCTCCGCTATCAGGAAGAACGCACCGAGCCTGGCGTTCTCGGTCCATCCGCTGCCTCAGGGCAAAAAAGCGGCCACGGTCATCGGCGGCTACAACCTTGCCGTCCGCCAGGGCACAGCGTCGCCCAAGGCAGCGTTCCAGCTCGTCGAATGGCTCACCGGCGAACGCAGCATCGAGCTGATGGGCAAGTATGAGCGCCTGTCGGCAACGGTCGCGGCAATGACACCCGAGGCGATCGCCAAACTGCCCAAGGAGATGCAGCCCTTCATGGCGCAGGCCGGTTCTGGGCATCCCCGCCCCGTCGTTGCCTCGTGGAGCGAGATGCACGGCGTGTTCGGCAACATGTGGGATGCCGTCATCCGCGGAAAGCCGGCGGCGGAGGCCCTGGCGGAAGCCAATGCCGAAGTCGAGAACCTGCTGGCCAAATAAATGACGATGCGCATCCGGGAAACGACGCGACTGAAACCGCACTGGTCCTCGATCTTCGAGAATGGCGCGGGTGCGCGTCTCTACCCCTACCTCATGGTCATGCCCGCGATCCTGATCGCGATCGGCGTGGTGGTGTATCCGGTGGTGTCCGGCATCACCTCGGCCTTCTATGACGTGACCCTGCGCACCCTGAACAGCGGCGATATGCCTTTCGTCGGCATGCGCAACTTCGAACGGGTCTTCGCCGACCCGAATTTCATGCGCGCTTCACTCAACACGGTGATTTGGGTGGTGCTCAATGTCGTGGCGCAACTCGGGCTCGGTCTCGCGCTGGCGCTGCTGCTGCACCGTATCGTGCCGGGCATCGGCTTCTTCCGTTCGGGCATCCTGGTGCCATGGGTGGTGCCGAGCGTCGTCGCCGTGCTGACATGGCGCTGGATGTACGATCCCAGCGTCGGCATCGTCAACGAGATGCTGGTGCGGCTGGGCGTGATCAGCGACTACCATCCCTGGCTGGGTGACACCGCCACCGCGCTCTATGCCGTGACCGTCGAGAGCATCTGGAAAGGCACGCCGTTCGTCATGCTGCTTCTGCTGGCAGCCCTGCAACTCGTGCCAAAATCCATCCTGGAAGCGGCATCGATGGACGGTGCATCTGGCTGGCGGATGCTGTGGCATGTCATCCTGCCGCAGATCCGCGTTTCCTTCGCCATCGCCGCGGTGCTGACCTTCATCCTCACGGTGAACAACTTCAACGCGATCTGGCTGATGACGGAGGGCGGGCCGCTCAATTCGTCCGAGATCCTGTTCACGCTGGCCTACAAATACGGTTTCCAGCGCTTCGACCTCGGCAGGGCATCGGCCGTCGCGACCATGCTGTTCGTCGGGTTGGTGATTGCCACCACGATCTACCTGAAACTCATCCAGGCCAAGGAAGCCGACTGAGATGTCGACATCCTCCCCAACACGCGAAGCGGCACGCGAGCGCTCCACGGCACCGCTCAGGCGCAGGCGCACGCCCAAACCCGTGCGCACGGCACTGCTCTATGCCGGCCTGTGGGCCGCCTTCATCTGGTGCGTGTTTCCCTTCTACTGGATGATCGCGACGTCGTTGCGCGCAAAGGACGAGATTTTCGCGCGACCGCCCTCGATCGTGCCGCACGCCATCACCTTGCAGAACTATGTCGACCTGCTGGTCGGCGCGCAGTTCTGGCGCTTTGCGCTGAACAGCCTGTTCCTGACGCTGAGCGTCACCGTCATCAGCGTGCTGCTGTCGGTCACCGCCGGCTATGCCATGGCGCGCCACCGCTTCAAGGGCTCGGTGATGCTGCCGCTCTTCATGCTCTACGGGCAGATGTTCCCGCCGGTGCTGCTGCTGATCCCGTTCTACATCCAGCTCAAGTTCCTCGGCTGGCTGGACAGTCTCTACGGCCTGATCCCGGTCTATCTCAGCTACATGCTGCCGCTGTGCGTCTGGCTGATGCGCGGCTTCTTCGCCCAGGTGCCGCATTCGCTGGAGGATGCCGCACGGCTGGACGGCTGCACGCGCTGGCAGGCTTTCTGGCGCGTTATCCTGCCGATGGCACGGCCGGGCATCGTCGCGGTGGCGACCTGGGTGATGATCCACACCTGGAACGAGTTCCTCTACGCCTCCACCTTCATCCTTTCGGAGAAGAACCGCACGCTGCCGCTGGGTCTCTCCGGACTGATCGGCCAGTACACGACCGACTGGGGCATGCTGATGGCCGGCGGCGTGGTGACGGCGGCACCGATCCTGCTGATTTTCTTCTTCCTTCAGAAGCACCTCGTCGCCGGCGTCGGCGGCGGTGCGGTGAAGGGCTGATCCCGGAAAGGCATCGACACGATGACCAAGATCAAAAGCGTGCAGGCTTTTGCGCTGTCCTGCCCGACCCCGGGCGGAGCAACCTTCGCCGTCGGCCGTTCGGCCAAACGCGACATGGTGCTGGTGCGCATCGAGACGCAGGACGGCATTGTCGGCTACGGCGAGGCGCATCACGCCCAGACACCGAGTACGATCGCCGCCTTCATCAATGATGCGCTCGGCCCGTCCCTCATCGGCCTGGACGCTCATGAGACCGAAGCGATCTGGGACAGAAGCTATCGCCGCTACATCGCCACGCACGGTCCCGGCGCTACGGCGGTGATCGGTCTTTCGGGCGTCGACCTCGCGCTGTGGGACATCAAGGGCAAGGATCTCGGCCAGCCCGTCTACAGGCTGCTTGGCGGCAAGCAAAGGCCCATCCCGGCCTATGCCGGCGGCATCAGCCTCGGCTTCCAGCCGGTCGAGAAGCTTACCGCGGAGATCGGGCGCTACATCGCCCGGGGCTACAACTTCATGAAGCTGCGCGTCGGCGACACGCTGGAAAAGGACCTTGAGCGTGTTGCCGGTGTGCGCGCGGCATTCGGCGACACCATCGTGCTGGCGGCCGATGCCGGCACCCGCTACCGCTCGGCGGATGTCCACCGCATCGCGGAGATATGTGAAGCCGGCAGGCTGGCATGGCTGGAAGAGCCCTTCACGCCCGACAACCTGCCCGGCTACCGCCGCCTGCGCGACGTCACCTCGACACCGCTCGCTGCGGGCGAAAACCACTTCACTCGCCACGAGCTGCGCGCGCTGATCAGCGAGCAGGTGATACAGTTCGTGCAGGCGGATTGCTGCAAGACCGGCGGCATCACCGAGATCCTCAAGATCGCCGCGCTCGCCGGCGCCTGGCACCTGCAATTTGCACCGCATACGAGCGCGTCGGTGCTGAGCACCGCGGCGTCGACACACGTCCTGTCCGTCGCACCCAACGCCTTCATCTACGAAGCCGATGTGTCGGCGATCAACGCGTTCAGGGATGAACTGGGAACCCCGATCGAGGTCGTCGACGGCGCGATCAGCGCACCAGAGGGCCCGGGGCTCGGTGTCGAGATCGACGAGAGCCTGATCGAGAAATATCCGTTTATTCCCGGCGCGTCCTATCAATAGGAAGGCAGATGATGGTTCTGAGCTCCCGGCCTAAACGGAACCCGCAGATCGGGGTACCCGCATGACGCGCCGCGCCTTGCGCTGGGCAGACCTTTCGCGTCCGGACTTTGCGGCGCTGGACCGGGCACGCGCGATCTGCGTCCTGCCCGTCGGCGCCATCGAACAGCATGGCCCTCATCTGCCGGTTTCAGTCGACCGCGATCTCGCCGAGGCAGTGCTGGAATGGACCCTTGCCAAGATGGATGAAGGGCCGTCGATCCTGGCCCTGCCCGGCTTTTGCTACGGCAAGAGCAATGAGCACGGCGCGATTGCCGGAACGCTTTCGCTGTCGGCCGCAACCTTGCTGGCGATACTGGGCGACCTTGCCCACAGCCTGGCGAACACCGGCTTCCGCAGGCTTGTCCTGCTCAACGCCCATGGCGGCAATGCGCCAGTGCTCGATATTGCGGCGCGCGACCTCAAGATCGCCCATGGGCTAAGGATCACCACCTGCCACTGGTACAATTTCAACGAGGCCGAGCTGCATGGCGACACGCGCGAGAGCGCCTTCGGCATCCATGCCGGCCTGATCGAAACAAGCGCGATGCTGGCGCTGAAACCGGGGCTCGTCGCGATGGACCGGGCAGACGACTTCGCCAACCAGGCGGAGACCTGGCAGCATGACTATACGCATATCGGCCTTTCGCCCGGCCGCGCCCGGCCGGCCTGGACGATCGAAGACCTCAGCGCTTCCGGCGCGTGCGGCAACGCTGCCGCGGCTACACCGGAGATCGGAGAGCAGTTGCTGGAAACCGCAGCCAGCAACTTCGCGCGTTTCCTCGGTGAATTCGAGCGCTTCTGCGACCAGCAAGATCAACGGGACCGAGCGCACTGAAAAGCGGCGGGAAGAAACATGTCCATCTCGGGAAAGAACGACATCGACTGGAAAGCCTTTGCAGCGGCGCTCGAAAGCGTCGAAACCATCGACACGCCCTCGGTGGTAAAGAAACGTTCGCGCGACTTCTTCTGGTACAGCCCGATCCTCAGCCGCGAGCTGTCGTCGTGCTTCGGCGATCTGGTGGCGGTGCCGAAATCGATGGAAGAGCTGTCGAAATGCCTCGCCACCGCTTTCGACTGGAGCGTGCCGATCGTGCTGAGAGGCGGCGGTACCGGCAATTACGGCCAAGCCGTCCCGATGCAGGGCGGGCTCATCATCGACATGACCAGCCTGAACCGCATCCTCGAGATCGGAGATGAGACGATCCGCGTGGAAGCCGGCGCCAGGATCGGCGCGATCAACGAGGCACTGATGGAGAAGGGCCGGGAACTGCCGCTGTATCCCTCGACGGAGGCGATCGCCACGATCGGCGGCTTCATCGCCGGCGGCTCGGGCGGGATCGGCTCGATCCGTCACGGCATGCTGCGCGACGGCAAGAATATCGAGCGCATCGCGGCTCTCTCCGTCGAGCACGAGCCCAGGCGGCACGAATTCACCGGCAAGGATATCTCAGCGATCCACCATGCCTGGGGCCTGAATGGCGTGATCACCGACCTCGTGCTGGGCACGGTGCCTTCCGCGCGATGGATCAACATCATCGCCTCATTCGACACCTACAGGCATGCCTTCGAGGCCGGAATCGCGCTGGGTTCGGCGCGTCAGATCGACCTGAAGCTGCTGACCACGATCGACAGGCGCATCGCCGCATCGATCACGAAACTCGGCGATATCGCGACACGCCGGCGCGACCTGCTGCTCGTTCTGGTCGCCGAGGTGCATGCCGATGAGGCGTTGCGCCTGATATCGCAGCATGGCGGCGTCAAGGAGCTCGCACTCGACAATGCGGCGTTGAAAGCTTCGGACCTGCCGGCGCTTTCAGAATTCTCCTACAACCACACCACGCTGCAGGTGCTGAAGCAGGATCGCACCGTCACCAATCTGCAGGTGACGTTCCGGCCGCCGCTCGACGGCGCCAAGATCGACGAGCTGCAGCCGATACTGGGTGACGAGGTGCTCATGCATCACGAATTCGCCCTGCTCAACGACCAGCTCGTGGCTTTCGATCTGCCGGTGGTGCACTACACGACGGACGAGCGCCTGTTCGAGCTCGCCAGGATCTATGACGACCACGGTTGCCCGACCTCCAACCCGCACGTGCCTTATGTGGAAGGAGGTTCCATGAAACCGGATTTCCGCCATCTCGCCTGGAAAAAGCGGCTCGATCCCCGCGGGCTGCTGAATTCGGCAAAGTCGCGGCTCTGGGACGAGGTCAAGCACCTTCCAGCCGAGGAGATCGAACAGCTGTCGAGCCGCACGGCATCGTGAGCCTGTGCCCCGCATGGCCTAGAGCGTTTCGGTTTTTTAACGGAACCGCGGAAACACCCTGACTTTTTGTTTTGACGCAATTCCGGACGGAAAACCGCTGCGCACTTTTCCTGGGATTGCTCTAGATGAAGTCGGCCCGATGCGGCGTGAAGCTGTCGACGAGACGGCCCGCTTCGAGCGCCTTCACCCCATGGACGAGGTTGGACGGCACGATGAAGCTATCGCCGACGCCGAGCGTCTGCGTCCTGCCGTCGATGGTCACCTCGAAACGCCCTTCGGCGACATAGCTTGCCTGCACGTGCGGATGCGAGTGCAAGGCGCCGACGCCGCCCTTCTCGAAGCCGAACTCGACCATCATCAGCTCGTTGGTATGAACCAGCACGCGGCGGCGATTGCCGTCCGGTGTGGCAGTCCATTCACGGTCGACCGCGCGGGAAAAGACCTCTGTCCCTGTCACAAGCTGAACTCCTTCTGATGAGAGCGGAATGCGATCGGGTTGAAGCGGCATCCCGCTCTATCTCTTGGTTGAAGCATGATCTTTTCCGAAAACCGGTTCCCACTTTTCGGGATCATGCTCTATCGGGAGAGCCAGCCGCCATCCACCGGCACCACCGCGCCATGCATGTATTTCGAGGCCGGCGCCAAAAGGAACACGGCGGCGTCACCGATGTCCCCGGCCTCGCCCCAGCGGCCGGCTGGAATGCGGCCGAGGATCGCGGCATTGCGGTCGGGATCATTGCGCAGCACCTCGGTGTTGTTGCTGACGATATAGCCCGGAGCGATGGCATTGACGTTAATGCCCCTGGCCGCCCACTCATTGGCGAGCAGCCGGGTGACGCCAAGCACGCCGTGCTTGGCGACGGTGTAGGAAGCAACCCGGATGCCACCCTGGAAAGACAGCATCGAGGCGATGTTGACGACCCGTCCTGGGCGCCCGGCCGCCAGCACCTTGCGGGCGAAAGCCTGGGTGAGGAAGAACAGCGATTTCAGGTTGACGTCCATCACGTCGTCCCAGTCCTGTTCAGTAAAGTCGATCGCATCGCCACGACGGATGATGCCGGCATTGTTGACGATGCCGTCGATCGGCCCGTGTTCGGCCCAGGCCACGTCCAGCATAGCAGCCGCGGCCTTGTGATCGGACAGGTCGCAGGTGATCGGCGTGAAGGAAGCGCCAACTGACGCCAGTTGTGCCGCCGTCTCATCCATGGCCGAGCGGCCGACACCCAGCACGTGCCCGCCAGCCTTGCCAGCCGAAACGGCGATGCCCTGGCCGATGCCGGTGTTGGCACCGGTCACCAGGATGCGGTGACCTTCCAGGCTGAAGGCGGAAAGATCGCTCACCGCAGCTCACCGATATCGACCGGGTCGACATCCGTGTAGTCGACATTGTCGCCCGCCATCGCCCAGATGAAGGCGTAGTTGGAGGTACCGGCGCCGGAATGGATCGACCAGCCTGGCGACAGAACCGCTTCCTCGTTCTTCATGACGATGTGGCGGGTCTCGTCGGGCTCACCCATGAAATGGAACACGCGGGCGGCCTCAGTGAGATCGAAATAGAGATAGGCCTCCATGCGCCGGTCGTGCACGTGGCATGGCATGGTGTTCCAGACCGAGCCCGGCGCCAGTTGCGTCATGCCGACGACCAGCTGGCAGGTCTTCGCGCCTTCCGGATGGATGAACTGGAAGATCGAGCGTTCGTTCGAGGTCTGCTGGCTGCCGAGGTCGAGCCGTCTGGCATCGGCGATGCGGATCAGCTTCGCGGGAAGCTCCTGATGCGCAGGCGCACTCAGCAGATAGAATTTCGCCGGGGTCTGTGGATCGGTCGACGAGAAGGCAACCGTTTCGGTGCCCTTGCCGACATAGACCATGTCGCGGGTGCCGACTGCGAAGGTCTCAACGTCTGCCTGAACTGTGCCGGCACCGCCGATGTTGACGGCGATCAGTTCGCGCCGGTCGAGGAAGTGCTTCGTTCCGGTCGGCTTGATCGTCTCCAGCACGAGCGGGGTTGCCAGCGGAACTGCGCCACCGACGATCATACGGTCGTAGTGGGTGTAAGTGAGATGGACAGCACCGGTATGAAAGAGATCGCCGATGTGGAAGTTGTGGCGCAACTCGTCCGTGCCCATGGCCGCTGCGGCATTAGGGTCGATGGCATAACGGGACGAATAGCTGGTGACTGTCATTTCGGGATGCTTCTCTCTGCGGTCAGGGCTTCTTGGGTGATTTCTCGGCGGCCAGATATTCCGCCTGCTGGGTGGTGAGGCGCTGACGGTAACGATCCTGAGCGGCAATCAGATGCGCGCGCATGGCGGCTCGCGCTGCATCGGGATCGCCGGCCGATATCGCCTGCAGGATCAGGAGATGCTCGCGCTGCAGGCCGGTCAGATATTCGTTCGACAGCACTTCGACCGAATACCAGGGCGAGGCGCGGTCGCAAGGGATGGTGCGGTCGCCGAGCGCATCAAGTATCTCGACATAGAATGGATTGTTGGTGGCGGAGGCGATCTCGCGGTGGAAGGCGAAGTCGGCCTTGCCGGTCGGCTCTCCCAGATGCAGCAGGCGATCGAATTCGAAGAAGGCTTCCTGGATCAGGGCTTCCTGCGCGGCGTTGCGGCGCAGCGCGGCGAGCCCCGCGCTCTCGATCTCGATGCCCATGCGCACTTCCAGCACATTGATCGCCTGGCTGACCTTCTTGATCTCCTGGCTGAAGGACGAGAACGTCAGTGTGGGATGTTCGAGCACGAAGACGCCGGCGCCCTGCCGCGACTCCACAAGGCCGTCGGCGGCAAGGCTTGCCATTGCCTCGCGGATCACCGTGCGGGAAACGCCGAAGGTCTCCGTCATTTGCCCTTCCGTCGGCAGCTTCTGGCCGGGCATGATCTGGCCTCCGACGATCTGGGCGCGCAAGGTCGCCACAACGCGCTCGGCGAGCTTGGGCTTGCGTTCGATGCGCAGGTCTTCGACGGTTTCTGATGCCATGATGAAACGCCTATCTGAATACGCTCGGCAGCCAGAGCGAGAGCGCGGGTATGTAGGTGACCAGACCTAATACCACGAGGCCCGCGGCATAGAAGGGCCATATGGAGCGCATAGCCTCCCAGACCGAGATCTTGCCGACGGCGCAGGCCACGAACTGCACCGCCCCCACCGGCGGCGTGTTCAGCCCGATGCCGAAGTTGAGGATCATGATGACGCCGAAATGCACCGGATCGATGCCATAGGCCACCGCCACCGGCAGGAAGATCGGCGTGCAGAGGATAATGGTCGGTCCCATGTCCATGAAGGTGCCGAGCACCAGCATCAGCACATTGATCAAGAGCAGGATGATGATCGGGTTGTCGGAGATCGTGTTCATCCAGGCAATCAGCGACGCCGGCACGCGCATGAACGCCATCAGCCAGGAAAAGGCTGCCGCCATGCCGATAATCAAGAGCACCATCGCCGTGGTGCGCACGGCGCCGAAGGTGGCATGCACGAAGTCGTGCCAGGTCATGCGGCGGTAGACGAAGGTGGTGACCGCGAGCGCATAGAGCACGGCGATGCAGGAACTTTCCGTGGCGGTGAAGACGCCCGAGCGCACGCCGCCGAAGATGATGCCGATCAGAAGCAGGCCGGGGATCGAGATCAGGAAATACTGGCCGACCTTGGCAAAGCCCGGAAACGGCTCGGTCGGATAGCCACGCGAGCGGGCGACGAAATAGGCGGTCACCATCAAGGCGGCCGCATAGAGAAGGCCAGGGATGACGCCGGCGGTGAACAGATCGGCGATCGAGATCTTCCCGCCCGCCGAGATCGAATAGATGATCATGTTGTGCGAGGGCGGCAAAAGCAGCGCGATCAGCGCCGCCATCGAGGTGACGTTGACGGCATAGTCGGCGCCGTAGCCACGCGCCTTCATCTGCGGGATCATCACGCCGCCGACGGCGGCGGCCTCGGCAACGGCGGAACCGGAGATGCCGCCGAACAGTGTGGCGGTGACGATGTTGACCTGGCCGAGTCCGCCACGGATATGGCCGACCAGCGAGGCCGCAAAGGCGATGATCTTCTGCGCGATGCCGCCGCGCACCATCAGGTCGCCGGCATAGATGAAGAACGGGATGGCCAGCATCGAGAACACGCTCATGCCGGAGTTGAGCCGCTGGAAGACCACCAGCGGCGGCAGGCCCATGTAAAGCGCCGTGGCGAAGGAAGACACGCCGAGACAGAATGCGATCGGCGTACCGATCAGCATCAACAGCGTGAAGACACCGAAGAGGATCAGGATTTCCATCGCGTCAGGCCTTCACTTTGGCGGTGTCGAATTCGGCGGCGACCTCCGCTGGCGGCAGTTCATCGAGGATGTCGTCGATCGGCTGGCCGGCGAGCCGCAGCACGATGCGCTCCAACGAAAACAGGCAGATCAGAGCTCCGCCGGCGACGAGCGGCACGTAGTCCCAGCCGCCCGAGATGCGCAGCGACGGCAGCGTGGTGTTCCATGTCAGCAGGACCAGTTGCGAGCCGTACCAGACCATGCCGATACCGAAAGCGAGGGCGACGATGTCGGAGATCATGCGCAGCCATGCCTTGCCGCCCTTCGGCACGACATAAAGCAGCACGTCGAAGCCCATGTGGTAGTTTTCGCGCACGCCGACGGCAGCTCCCAGGAAGATGAACCAGCTCATCAGCATGACGGCGCCGGGCTCGGTCCAGCTCGGCGAGTCGTTCAGCACGTAGCGGCAGAACACCTGCCAGGCGACGATGATCGTCATCGCCACCAGGCCGGCGCCGGCCAGCCACAGCGACAGCGTGCTCAGCCAGGACAGCGTCCGGCCGGTCTTTTCCAGTCTTGCCGACATGGTCTTGCTCCCGGAAGCGACAGGCAGGCCGGATCAAAGGATCGGGCCCGCCGTCGGCTGCGTCACTGCACCGCCTGCACGTCTTCGACCAGCTTCTTCAGAACCGGATCGGTGACGTGCTTTTCGTAGACGGGTTTCATGGCATCGATGAAACCCTGCTTGTCGGGAGAGGTGATGGCGGCGCCTGCCGCTTCCACCTTGGAGCGGGACTCGGCGGTCTTGGCAGCCCACAATTCGCGCTGCCTGGCGACACTGTCCTTCGCCGCCTGCCTGAAGATCGCCTGATCTTCCGGCGTCAGCTTGTCGAAGGCCGCCTTGTTCATCACGAACACTTCGGGAAGGATGGTGTGCTCGTCGAGCGAGAAGTTCTTCGCCACCTCGAAATGCTTGGCGGTGTCGTAGCTCGGGAAATTGTTCTCGGCACCGTCGATGACGCCGGTTTCGATCGCCGAATAGACTTCGCCGTAAGGCATCGGCGTCGCGTTGGCGCCCAACGCCGCAACCATGTCGACGAAGATGTCCGACTGGATGACGCGGAACTTCAGGCCCTTCATGTCGGCGACCGAATTGATCGGCTTCTGCTTGTTGTAGAAGGAGCGCGCGCCGGCGTCGTAGAAAGCCAGCGCCACCAGCCCCGCCGGCTCGAACGCCGCCTTGATCTGGTCGCCGAGGGCACCGTCCATCACCTTGTGCATATGGTCTTCCGAGCGGAAAATGTAGGGCAAAGCCGGAACGATGGTTTCCTTCACCGTACCGTTAAAGGGTGCCATGGAAACACGATTGAGTTCGATGACGCCGGAACGCACCTGCTCGATCGTGTCCTTCTCTTCGCCGAGCTGGGCCGAGTGATAGACCTCGACGGCATAGCGTCCGGCTGTGCGCTCCTTGACCAGCTCACCGAAATATTTGACCGCCTCGACGGTTGGATAGCCATCGGGATGTGTGTCGGATGATTTCAGTACTGTCTGCGCAAATGTGGCGCCGGTAGTCAGCGACGCTGCCAGCAGTGCCAGGCCGGCCAGTTTCGAAAAATGCAGCATTGGTTCCTCCCTCTTGTTCTTTGCTAAAGTCGATACGCCCTCTTCGCGAGGCTGTAGGCCAGCTCCGGCGCCAGCTCGCGCGCCTCGTCCTCCCTCAGGCGATGCTCCGAGACGAGGCAGGCGAGAAAGGCGCAGTCGACCCGACGCGCCACGTCGTGACGGGCCGGTATGGATGGAAAGGCGCGGGTGTCGTCGTTGAAGCCGACGGTGTTGTAGAAACCTGCGGTCTCGGTGGTCATTTCGCGGAAGCGGCGCATGCCTTCCGGGCTGTCATGGAACCACCAGGCCGGCCCGAGCTTCAGCGCCGGATAGACACCGGCCAGCGGTGCCAGTTCGCGCGCATAGCTGGTCTCGTCCAGCGTGAAGACGATGACGGAAAGGTCGCGCTCGAGACCGACCGCGTCGAGCAGCGGCTTCAGCGCGGCGACATAGTCGGTGCGGGTCGGGATATCGAAACCCTTGTCGCGGCCGAAGCGCTGGAGCATGGCGGGTGAGTGGTTGCGCCAGGAACCGGGATGGATCTGCAGCACCAGCCCATCGTCGAGGCTCATCCTGGCCATTTCCGTCAGCATCTGGGCACGGAACAGCCGATGCTCACGTTCGTCGGATGAACCGGCGCGGATGCGGTTGAACAGCTCCTGTGCGGCGGCCGGCGAAAGATTGGCCGTCTCGGCCGTGGCATGGCCGTGATCGGTCGAAGTAGCGCCGTAGCTTTTGAAATAGGCACGGCGCTGGCGATGGGCGTCGAGATACCCGGCCCAGCTGCCGGTGTCGCACCCGGTGATCTCGCCGAGGCGGTCCAGATTGTCGGCAAAACCCTCGAAATCGGGATCGACCACAGCATCCGGCCGGTAGGCGGTAACGACGCGGCCCAACCAGCCGCTGTCGCGGATCTGCCGATGCCAGGCAAGGTCGTCGAGCGCACCGTCGGTGGTGGCGATCACCTCGATGTTGAAACGCTCAAACAGCGCGCGCGGCCGGAATTCCTGGCGCAGCAGGCAATCAGCGATGGCGTCGTAGTGGCGGTCGGCATTGTTCGCGGTCAATGGCTCGGTGATGCCGAAGAGATCGCTGAGCACGTAGTCGAACCACAGCCGGGTCGGCGTACCGCGGAACAGGAAATAGTTCTCGGCGAACAGGCGCCAGATCTTGCGGCCGTCCGTCTCGACCGGTGCACCATCGAGCGTCGACACGCCAAGGTCCTCCAGCCTGATGCCCTGGCTGAACAGCATGCGGAACACATAGTGATCCGGCACGATCAGCAGTTGCGCCGGATCCGGGAACGGCTCGTTGAGCGCATACCAGCGTGGATCGGTGTGGCCGTGCGGGCTGACGATCGGCAGGGATTTGACGAGGTCGTAGAGCTCGCGAGCGATGCCGCGAACCGAGGGCTCGGCCGGAAACAGCAAGTCTGGATCGACAAGCGAATTCATGGACCCTGCCGCTCCTCCTTCGGCCTCTTAAGGGCTAGGGTCAGTCAGAAGTAATGTCAACATACAAAAATTATAATGTTGTATGATAAGTTGTTGCACCCGTCCAAACCGCAGTGTACGCAACGAACATGACGCTGCTGATGACTGGAGGCGCCTTTTCGGCGACAACGGCAGCTTCGGGAGGGATGCCATGAACCAGCGAGCCACCACGTGACGGTACTGTCCGACGCGTCGCTGACCGCCCTGCCGGCGCATGTGGCGCGGCCGCGCTATGACCGTTCGGCCATCGTGCCGGGCATCGTGCATCTCGGCGTCGGCGCCTTTCATCGCGCCCACCAGGCGACCTATGTCGATGATTGCCTCGCCGCCGGCGAAACCGGCTGGGGCATCATCGGGGCATCGCTGCGCAGCACCGACACACGCGATGCGCTGGCGCCACAGGACTGCCTCTACACGCTGGCTGTGCGCAGCGGCCAAAGCGAGGATCTGCGTGTTGTCGGCTCGATGCTGTCGTTGCTCGTGGCACCCGAGGACCCAGCCAGGCTGATCGATGCGCTCTGCCTGCCCTCGGTGCGCATCATCACGCTGACCGTCACAGAAAAAGCCTATCTGCGCAACGCAGCCGGCGGGCTCGACTTCAGCCATGCCGAAATCGTCTGGGATCTGGCCAATCACGATCAGCCGAAGACCATTTACGGCCTCCTCGTCGAGGCCATCCTGCGCCGACAGGCAGCAGGGATGCCGCCCTTCACCGTGCTGTCCTGCGACAACCTGCCGGCCAATGGCGAAACACTGCGCCACCTGCTGCTTGAGTTCGCAAAGGCCCGTGGCGCAGGGCTTGCCGCTCATATCGACCGATCGATCGCCTTCCCTTCCAGCATGGTCGACCGCATCGTGCCGGCAACGACCGATGCCGATCGTGCACGCATCGGCGCTGCGCTCGGCGTGACGGATGCCTGGCCCGTGCGCACCGAACCGTTTTGCCAATGGGTGATCGAAGACCGCTTTCCGGCCGGCCGGCCGGCATGGGAGCGGTTCGGCGTTACCATGGTGAAGTATGTCCGCCCCTTCGAGGACATGAAGCTTCGCCTGCTCAACGGCTCGCATTCGGCGATCGCCTATCTCGGCCTGCTTTCCGGGCACGAGACGGTGGCGGACGCTTTCGGCGATCCGGCGATCCGGCGTTTCGTAAAAGGCCTTTGGGCCGAAGCCATCCCCACCTTGCCCCGAAATGCCGGTCTCGACCCGCAAGCCTATGTCGACAGCCTGACGGCCCGCTACGACAACCCTGCCCTGCAGCACCGCACCGCGCAGATTGCTAATGACGGCAGCCAGAAACTGCCACAACGCATCGTGGCAACGGCGATCGAACAGGTTCGAAGGAACGCCCCGGTCGATCATCTGACACTGGTCATCGCCGCGTGGATCGCGGCCTGCGAGGCACGGGGCCGCACATCGGATGCCGGCGGGTTCTCCGACCCGCTCGACGCTGGGCTTGCGACGATATTCGCCGCCTCACAATCCGCGACCACCACCGTGACGCAGGTCTTCGACCTTGCCGGCTTCGCCTCGGGCCAGGCCGAACAGACGGAATTGCAGAGCGCGGTGATCGCCCATCTCGAAACCATCCGCGCCGCTGGCACCGGCGCCGCAATCGCAACCGTCTCGGGGGAATAGATGGAACAGACCTGGCGCTGGTTCGGACCCGACGATCCCGTCACGCTCGCGCATGTCAGGCAGGCCGGCGCCACCGGCATCGTCAGTGCGCTGCATCACATGAACGATGGCCGCGTCTGGCCCGATGACGAAATCGCCAAACGCAAGCAGGAGATCGGGCGAGCCGGGCTGACCTGGTCGGTTGTCGAGAGCATCGTCGTGCATGAGGAGATCAAGACCCGCACCGGCCGCTACCGTGACTGGATCGACAATTACAAGCAGTCGATCCGCGCTGTCGCCAAGGCCGTCATCGGCACCGTCTGCTACAATTTCATGGCCATCACCGACTGGACGCGCACCGATCTCGATTTTCCCATGTCGCATGGCGGCACCGCACTGCGCTTCGATGCCGTCGACTTCTGCGCCTATGACGTGCTGGTGCTGCAGCGCCCCGGCGCCGAGGCCGACCATCCGGCCGAACGCATCGAGGCAGCCCGCAAGCGTCTCGCCGGCATGAGCGAAAGCACGCTGGCAACGCTGGAGAAGAACCTGATCGGCTGGGTGCCGGCGCGGGAATTCATCTTCGACCGCGCCAGCTTCCGGCGCGCACTCGATGTCTATCGCGATATCACGCCGGACGGTTTCCGCGACAACCTCTTCGCCTTCCTGGGCGAGATCGTGCCGGTGGCCGAGGAGGCCGGCGTCCGCATGGCGATCCATCCCGACGATCCGCCCTTCCCGATCTTCGGCCTGCCACGGGTGGTTTCGACGGCGGCCGATGCACGCAAGCTGCTCGACGCCCACCGCTCGCCGTCCAACGGGCTGACGCTCTGCGCGGGCTCCTACGGCGCCAACGCGGCCAACGATCTCGTCGCCATGGCCGGAGAGTTCGCGCCTGACATCCACTTCGCGCATCTGCGCAATGTCACCAAGGAGCCAGACGGATCCTTCCACGAAGCCGAGCATCTGCAAGGCGACACCAACATGGTGCGGCTGGTGGCGGCGTTGATGCGGGAGGAAGCGCGGCGCAAGGTCGAAGGACGCGCCGACTGGCAGATCCCGATGCGGCCCGACCACGGCCACGCCATCGTCGACGACATCGGCAAGAAGGTGAACCCCGGCTATTCCTGCATCGGTCGCCTGAAGGGCCTGGCGGAGCTGCGCGGCATTATGCGCAGCTTCGAGACTTTTGGCATTCCGGGCGAGACTGCCCGATGAGCAGGCTGCGTCTCGGCGTGGTTGGCCTTGGCATGGCCTCGGCACCACACGCCCGCAGCCTGCTCGACCTTGCCGATCGCGCCGAGGTGGTCGCGGCCTACAGCCCAACGCCGGCGCGCCGCGAGGATTTCGCCAGGGATTACGGCCTGCCCACCTGCGAGGACTCCGCCGCGATCTTCGACGACGACAACATCGACGCCGTGCTCATCCTGACGCCGCCCAACACGCATCTCGAACTGGTGCGGCGGGCGGCGGCGACCGGCAAGCACATCCTGCTGGAGAAACCGTTGGAAACCAGCCTGCAGCGCGCCCAAGCACTGCTTGCCGCGACCGATGCAGCCGGCGTGAAGCTGGGCGTGGTGCTGCAGCATCGCTTCCGGCCGACCGGCACGGCCCTCGCCGAATTGCTGCGCGGCTGCCGGCTGGGCACGCTCGTCAGCGCATCGGTGCGCCTGAACAACTGGCGGCCGCAAAGCTATTACGACCAGCCGGGGCGCGGCACCAGGGAACGCGACGGCGGCGGCGTGCTGCTGACCCAGGCCATCCATACGCTCGACCTGCTGATCTCGGTGGCCGGGACACCGAGCGAAGTGACCGCCTATGCGGTGACCAGTCCGGTGCACGAGATGGAGACCGAGGATCTGGTGGCCGGCGCCATGCGCTTCGACAACGGCGCCATCGGCTCCTTGACTGCCACCACCTCGGCCTATCCCGGTCACCCGGACGCCATCGACATCATTGGCACCAAAGGCATGGCGCGTCTTGAAGGTACGAAGCTGTCAGCGGCTTTCCACGATGGCAGCGACTTCCACCTCGAGGACGAGGGCGCCGGTGGTGGCACCGGAGCCGACCCGATGGCGTTTTCCCATCAGCATCACCGCGCCGTGCTGGCGGACTTTCTCGACGCGGTTGCGACAGGCAGCCAACCCAAAGTCGACGGCCATGAGGCGCTGAAGGTGCATCGGCTGATCGATGCGCTGTTGCGCTCGGCGGATAGCGGCACTCCACGACGGGTTGAAACGCTATAGCATTCTGTAGCCAAGTGGAATCACTTGACGTTACAAAAATGATTTGAAAACAAAAACTTAGATCGCTTCCGCGTTTCCGTGAAAAACGGAAACGCTCTAGCGTAGCAGCACCTGGCCGTTTTCCGCGGACCGGTTCCATATCGCCAGCGCCTGGCGGCAGAGATCCAGCATCGCCGGCTGCGGCTGGGTTTCGTCGAGCCCCCGACACGATCGCACATGGAGCAGCGCATCCTCGAAAGCCGGGAAACGCTCGGGCCGCGCCAGATGCAGATAGAGCGCGATGGTGCCGGCGGAACGGCTGCGCCCGCCGCGGCAATGCACCAGCACATTGCCGGACCGGTGTGGCGGATAATGCGCCTTGCCCGGGCTTTGCTGGTTGATGATGCCGTGCAGCACCAACACGGCGCCGAGCAGATGATGGGCAATGTTGCCCGGGCCATCGATCAGGCCGATATGCGTGCGCCTGACGACCGAGCCGTCGCCCAGAGCCAGCGGCGGCATCTCGATGTTCACCGCCAGATTCATCGTCGAGGTGACGCCGTTGCGCAAAAGCAGGCCGGCATCGTTGGCCGCGACCGCGTTGCCGATGAAAAGCGTCTTTCCGGCATCATCGATATCGGCAAGAACCGGCAACAGAACCGGCAGGCGATCCTCCTCTTCCTCGGTCATCGGCCGGTTGTCATTGTGGTTCATGTTCATGCTTGCAGTCCTATTCCGCCGCTTTCAGTAACTGGTCTCGACCGACAGGCAAGGGGATGATCCTTGTCCGGCAGAGGCGCTCGCCAAGCCATTGTTCGAGCACGGGCATCTCTTCCGGCCGCACGAAAGCCGCCACGACCTTCCCGGCGCCGGTGTGGGTGACGAGGTCCATCGTATGCTGCAGCCGCGGATGGACATTCCAGCGCAGCCAGCCGGCTTCGCCACGCTGCAGCATGTCCCAGGCCGGGGTCTGCGCCGGAACGTGGCCGGAGAACAGGAAGCGAAAGCCCTCGTTACGGCGCAACAGGAGCTGTGCCGCCAGTCCGGTTTCGGCATTGGCTTCCGTCGCCACGATCGCCTGATCCGGAGACCACTCGTCGATGGGAAGCATCGAGCGTAGCAATTCAGCGATGCTCGCACGGCTTTCGGCGCTGATGATGCCGTCTTCGTCGCTGGCGAGAGAGTGCATTTCCTGGCGCACGACAGGACAGGCGATGGCCTTCAGTCCGAGCTGGCTCAGGGCCAGCATCATCTCCGGCCCCCTGCCGCCGGCCGGCACGCAGAGCACCGCACCGGGCGCGGCGAAATCGGCGATCGCTCCGACCTGTGAAGAAAGCGCCTCGTCGAAATCGCCATAGGACGCATCGGTAATGAGGGAGCCTGCGGCCGGCGGCTCGTCGAAGGGCAACAGCAGCGATTCCGCGCTCCAGTCGCCCATGTAGAGAACGCCGCCACAACAGGCGAAATGGACCCATATCCCGCCGGGCGCGTGGCCGTTCCGGCCGACGGTGACCGGCAGACCGGCGATTTCGGCTTTGCCGCTGACCGGCAGTTGCACACGCCGTTCCGGCGGGACCACCGCTTCGGAGATCTGGCTGAACGTCCGGCCTGTCGCATACACCGGCGGATTGCCGAGCTGCCCCGCAAGGTCCAGCGAGCCGACATGGTCGATATGGGCATGCGAAAGGCAGATCGCGTCGATGAGCCCAACATCGGAAAGGTCAGGCTTCACGCCGGGCTGCGGGCCCTCGCCCAGATCGAGAAGGATGCGTCGGCCATGCATCTCCAGCAGGAAGGCGGCCGGAAGCTTGCCGCCCTGCCCGCTGACAACCGTCAATTTTGCCAAGGCAGCACCCCTTTCGGCAGATGGCGGGAGAAGCGGGTCGCCACCAGCATCAGGATCAGCACCGCCACGATCATCAGGCAGCCGACCGCCGCGGCAAGCGTCGATGACCCGCCCTCTTCGAGGAAGACCACCATCGGGCCGATGGTGCGGGCATTGGACGAGACGAGCAGGATCGAGACCTGGATCTCGTTCAGGGCACTCATGAACACCATGACGCCGCCGGCGACCGCCGCCGGTGCGACCAGCGGGATGATGACGTCACGCATGCGCGCCAGGAAACTGGCGCCCGCCACCTGGGCCGCCTCTTCCATGGCACGGTCGATCTGCGCGAAGCCGCCGAGGACAGGGCGCAGCGCGAGTGCCAGGAAGCTGGAAAGATAGGCCGCGAGAATGATCCAGACAGTGCCGTAGATGCTGAAGCCGAGAAACGGCAGCGGCTTCAGGAAGAACAGGATCATCGCCACGGCGAGAATGATGCCGGGCAGCGCATAGGCGAGCTCGCTGAACAGATGCAGTACACGCACCAGAGGGCCACGTTTCCAGACGATAAAATAGGCCATGAACAGCGACACGACCATCAGGATGACCACGGTGACCAATGTCAGCAGCAGGCTGGTCAGAAACGCGTTGCGGATCGAAGCCTGGTGCACGAGGGCATTGGCATAATTGACCAGCGTCAGCGTCTTCCAGCTGAGCTCCTGACCGAACCCGTTGACCAGCGAGGTCGCGACGAGTGCCGACAGCGGCAGCGCCATGGTCAAGACGATGAACAGCCAGCTGGCTGCCTCGACGGCGGGCCGCCAGCGGCCAAGCCTGATCTCGAGCGAGCGGCCGATGCCGTCGACGCGCACATCGGCACGCTGTCCGAGCCAGCCGCTGACGGCGACACCGACGATCGTCAACGTCGACAGAAGCAAGGCCAAAACCGCCATGTCGGCAAGCGCCGAGGGGCCGTAGCTGTTCATCTGCTGGTAAATCAGCGTGATCAGGGTGGGATATCGTGCCGGGATGCCGAGCATGGCCTGGATGCCGAAATTGCTGATCGACGACACGAAGGCCAGCGCAGCGCCGGCAAACAGACCGGCCCGCGCCAGCGGCAGGATGATGGTGAAGATCAGTGGCCAGCTGGTCGCGCCGGCGGCACGCGCGGCTTCCACCAGTTCGGCAGGCAGGCGCCGAAGGGCTGCCCGCACGGTCAGGAACACCAGCGGCGCGTGATAAAAGCCCAGCAGCAGGATGATGCCACCCGGCGAATAGAGCGGATGGCGTCCGCCATCGTGGAGGGAAAGACCCAGCAGACCCAGAACCGGGCTCGACGGCGAAAAAGCCTGCACCCAGGCAAGGGCCGTCACCTGCGGCGGGATCATCAGCGGCAGCACGAAGGCGAACACCCAGGCCGTCTTGAAGCGCATGTCGGTGAGCACCGTCAGCGCGGCGGCGACAGTGCCTAGCACCATGGCAAGCACCGTGGACAGCAAGGCGACGACCAATGTGTTGGTTGAGGCGGTCAGGACCTTCTTCTTCCACAGCAGCTCGGCAACATGGCCGAGATCGATCACGCCGGCCGGGGCGACCGCGGTTATGGCAAGGCGCAGCAACGGCGCGAAGGACAGGCCGGCGACGAAGATCACCAGCAGCCCCAGCACCACCCATTCCGCCTTGGGAAGAAGCGCCGGCAACCGCCGGCGCTCCTCGACCTTTTCCATGGCAATCAGCGCCATTTTCTATCTTTCTATCAACCGCCGAAGATCTTGGTGAACTTCTCGCGGGTCTCCTTGTCGGTGGCCACGGCCTTGTCCGCATCCATCGGCAGGAGCTTGATCTCGGACAGTTTCGGGAAGCCGGCGGGCGGCGTGATCGACGGATCGATCGGCAGATTGCCCTGGGTCACGACGAGCTGCTGGCCATCCTTGGACAGCAGGAAGTCGATGAACTTCTTCGCACCGTCGGCATTCTTGGCCGTCGACATGATGGCGACCGGCTCGGTGATGAAGGAGACGCCGTCCTTCGGGAAGATCAGATCGACAGGCGAACCCTTTGCCTTGGCGCGGATGACGTCGGCGTCGGCGATGATGCCGTATTTGGCGAGACCGCTGGCGACGGCTTTGAGTGCCGGACCATTGCCGCCTTCCGGCGCGATGTCGAGCTTGGCGAGGCCTTCATAGAATTCCCAGCCGATGCCCGGCACATTGACGACGCTGTGCAGATGGTTGAGCGCCGCACCCGAATAGAGTGGGCTCGGCACGGCGATCTGACCCTTGTTGTCTTCCGTCAGCAAGGCGCTCCAGGTTTCGACCGGCTTGGCTTTCTCGGTGTTGTAGGCGATGCCGGTGGAGATGATCTTGGTGCCGAAGAACGTCATGTCCTTGTCGTAGGTGCTTTTGTCGTAAGAGCCGACCGGCGCCTGCGGATAGGCCATCAGGCGGCCTTCCTTCTTCAGCTGGCCAAGATTGATGGTGTCGGCGACCAGAAGCACGTCCGGCTTGACGTCGCCGGCTTCGATTTCGGCACGCAACACGTTCAGCAGCTGGCTGGTGCCGTTGCGGGTCCATTCCACCTTGATGTCGGGATATTTGGCCTGGAAGGCGTCGACAGTCTGCTGGGCGATTTCCGGCGACTGCGACGTGTAGAGCGTCAAGGTTTCGGCGTTGACGGCCGTCCCGCTCAACAAGACGAGCATGAGGGCAGTGGTAAGGCGCATAAAGAACTCCTGTTGCTGTGAGAGAAGAAAAACCGTCAGGCAGCGGCGGGGATGACCCAGCCGTCGCTGATGCAGACCTGGATGGTGTCGTCCGATGGAATGGCGACATCCGCCGGTGCGTGCAGTGTCAGCTGCAGGTCCGGCTCGGCGGTAACGACGAAATCGACCTGGCTGTGGTTGCCGCGATAAATGACCCGCTCGACCTTGCCGGCGAAGCCATCTTCGCCCGGCTGCGCCAGGCGCATCGCCGAGGTGTGGACAGAAAGCCTGGCCGAAGCGCGAACCTGCTCGCTCCTGCGTGCCCGGACACGATGGTCCTTGCCGAAGACGCTGACGATCGCGGCCTCTGCGTCAGGGCGCACATCCTGCACGGGCAGCACCTGGCCATTGCCGATGAAACGGGCGACCATCTCGCTCTGCGGCTCGCGATAGAGATCGCGCGGCCGGTCGAACTGCACCAGGCGGCCGCGGTCGATCACCGCGATCCGGTCAGCCAGTGCCATCGCCTCGGACTGATCATGGGTGATGTAGACCATGGTGGCGCTGGTGTGGCGGTGGAAACGGACAAACTCGTTTTCCATGGCCGCGCGCAAATGCACGTCGAGATTGGCCAAAGGCTCATCCAGCAGCATCACGGACGGCCTGGCTGCAAGACAGCGTGCCAAGGCGACCCGCTGGCGCTGGCCGCCGGACAGGTCGGAGGGCGCGCGTTCGGCCAGATTTTCCATGCCGACGACGGCAAGGGCATCGCGGCTGCGCTGCAGACGCTCCTGCGAACTCGCGCCGGCGATCTTCAGCGCATAGCCGACATTGTCGGCCACGCTCATATGTGGCCAGAGCGCGTAGTTCTGGAAGACGATGCCAATGTTGCGCTTCTCCGGAGGCACATTGGCCTCCCTTGAAGAAACGACGCGATCGCCGAGCTGGATCGTACCTTCATCCGGCGTTTCGAAGCCGGCAAGCAGGCGCAGCAGGGTCGTCTTGCCGCAGCCGGAGGGACCGAGAACCGCGATGAACTCGCCGTCTGTAATATGCATGGTGACACGATCGAGAACGCGTTTGCCGCCATACATCTTCGACAGGTCACTGATGACGATATCGGCCAAGACGGCTTCCTTAACGATTTGAAAAGAAAAGATTTTTTCTTGATTTCTTACTCTGGACAATCGCATCGCAACTTCATAACAATGCTCTTGCACACGTGTGCAATCTAACGACATTGTGCTTCAGTTTTATGACGGCAAAGACAAAAGTTCAGATTGTTCGCCGGGCAATGGCGGCCCCGATGGAGCATCGAGAATGAAGAGCGGTTTCATCACGGCGGCCGACGTTGCGAGGGAAGCGGGCGTTTCCCGTTCGGCTGTCTCGCGAACCTTTACCCCGGGTGCCAGCGTCTCGAAGGACGTGCGCGAACGCATCCTGCGCGCCGCCGAAAAACTTGGCTACCGGGTCAACAGGCTGGCGCAGGGCCTGCAGATGGCGCAGTCCAGTCTCGTCGGCGTGGTCGCCGCCAACCTGACCTCGCCGTTCAACACCGCTTTGCTCGACGGCATCAGCGCCGCTCTGTTCAAACGCGGCCTGCAATGCATGCTCCTGAATGCCGAAGCCGCGCGCGACGACATCGGCACCCTGGTCAACCAGGTTCTGGAGTACCGGGTGCGCGCGGTGATCATCCTTTCAGGTGCGCCACCAGAGGAGATCATCGAAGCCTGCCTGCGCAACGACGTTCGCCTGATCCTGATCAACCGCGGCACACTGCCGGGCAATGCCGACAAGATCGACACGGATGATCTGACCGGTGGACGCCTGGCAGCCGACCGCATGCTGCGGGACGGGCGCCGTCATGTCGCGATCGTGCGCAGCGGCAATGGCAGCGTCAGCCAGAAGCGGCGCATCGAGAGCTTCGTCGCCCGGATGAGCGAGGCGGGAGCCAGGGTCACGCCGTGGATGAGCGGACCGAACAGTTTCGAGACCGGACACGAGGCCGCCCGCAAGCTGCTAATCGATCGTTCGATCGACGGCGCATTCTGCGCGACGGATCTTATTGCGCTCGGCTTCCACGACACCGCCCGGTTCGAGCTGGGCATCCAGGTGCCGCGCGACTTCTCCATCATCGGTTTCGACAACATCCCGGAAACGGCCTGGCCGTCGCATGGGCTGACCACCGTCAGCCACCCGATCGAAGCCTTCATCGAAGCGATCCTGACTTGCCTCGACGATGAGCGGCAATTGTCCGAAGGCGCGCTGAATTTCACCATACCGGTCGCGCTGATCGAGCGAGGAACGACCGCTGCCCAAGATGGGTAGTCTAACCTGAGACGGCAGGCGGCCGCGCCAGATGCTGCGCGGCCGCCCTCCCCCGCAACGGGTTAGAAGCTGCCCTTCACCCCGACACCGAAGGTGCGTGGCATGGTCATGCTGGCTTCAACGCCGCCGATGCCGCGGTTCTGCTGCATGTAGGTCGGCGCGCGTTCGTCGAAGATGTTCTTGACGTAGCCGTAGACCTGCAAATGCTCGTTGAAGTCGTAGCTCGCGCGGGCATCAGCGATCGTGTAGGGCTCGATCAGATAGCTCGGCGTGTTGGCCGTGTCGGAATAATACCTGTCCATGTGGCGAACCTCGCCGGACAGGTTGAACTTCTCCGTCACGTCCCAGCTGGCGCCGAAGCTCAGCATGTAGCCGGGCGACTTGGCGAACTCATTGCCCTCATAGCTGACATTGCTGGAAATCCTGTCGATGCGCGTGCGCAGCAGGCCGGCGCTCGCCTTCAGCGTCAGATTGTCGAGGATGCGATAGTCCGCCCCGACCTCGAGCCCATAGGCGTGCGCCTTCTCGGCATTGATCGTGTAGGACTGTGCAACCCCCGTGGAGATCACGACGGGGATTGTGTACTGGGCGTTCTTGAAATCCATGTAGAACAGATTTCCATTCAACGTGAGTGTGTCATCCAGCAGGTTGGCGCGCGTGAACAGCTCGTAGTTCCAGAGCGTCTCTTCCTCGAACGGCATCCATTTGCGCGCATTGAGGTTGAGCGACACGCCGCCGGGGTTGTAGCCGCGGTTGACCATGGCGCCCACGGTGAGGTCGGGCGTCACGGCATAAGCCAGCGATACCTTCGGCAGCACGGCGCTGAAGGTGGTGTCGAAGTTCACCGGCTGCGGTGCGAAGACCGACCTGCCGGCGCGCTGGATCTGGTCCTGCTGGTAGCGCAGGCCTCCCGTCAGCGTCCACACGTCGGTCAGCCGGTAGCTTGCCTCGCTGAAGAGGCCGAGATTCTGCTTGGTGTCGTCGAAGGTCGACAGGCCGCTGAGATAAAGCACCTCATCGCTCTTGGTGTAGGCGTAATAGACACCCGCCACGCCGCTCAAGGCATCACCCTGCTCGCCGAAAGTCACACGTGTTTCGTTGGAGGCGTTCTTCTGCTCGACATCGGCATCGCCATTGTTGACCAGGCCGGTGGTGCGATGCACGGACGACGCCGAATACTGCGTCTGGTTGAAGAACTTGAAGCCGTTGCCGACATCATAGCTGATGTCGAGGATGCCGGTGTTGGTGTCCTGCTTCCAGGTCGGCATCGTCGTGGTGATGTGATTGAGATCCTCGAACGGCATCGATGCCGCTTCCTGGGAGGGCCGGTTCGAGCCGTTGTGCGAGTAGGTGAATTTCGCCTCCAGTCCCGGGATTTCGGCCGGCTGCCACAACAGCTTGAAGCGGGCATTCAGCGCGCTGAAATCCTGGTCGGTGTCGCCATGCTGGAACTTGGGGCTGATGTAATCAATGAAGGTATCGCGGCCGGAATAATCCACCGCCAGACGCGCGGCGAGCTGGTTGTCGACGATCGGCCCGGACAGCATGAACGAGGCCCGCTTCGAATTGTAGCTTCCGATCTCGGCCTGATAGGCGCCTTCGGGCGTGAAGGTCGGATCCTTGGTGTTGACGATGATGGCGCCGGCAATGGCGTTAGCGCCTTGCGAGGTTGTCTGCGGGCCGCGGAAAACCTCGATGTTGTCGACATCCCAGACCGACGCGGCGCCGAAATAGAATTCGTTGTAGTTGAGATAGTGGCCGTCGAGATTGATGGTGGCACGCGGCACCGTACCGCCCCAGAACGACCCCTGCCCGGTGAGCGGGCCTTGCGTGTCCTGACCACGGATGACCGGCGTGCTGACGGTGTCGGTGTAGACGACATTGGGCACGTCCTGGATCACCTCGGACACGGACGCATCGCCGGTCTTTTCCTTGGCGATCTGCTTACCTGTGATGACTGAAACGGACGAGGCAGTGTCCTTGAGGCTGCGCGCGAACTTCTCGCCGGTGATGACGATGCGCTCGAGCAGCGTACTGCTTTCAGCCGCGGCCTGCGGTTTTTCCTGTGCCGAAGCAGCGTTCGCCGCGAACATCGACACAATCGAAAGCGTGCTGGCGCCAAGTCTTAGAGCAATTCCAGTAAAAGTGCGCAGCGGTTTTGCGTCCGGAATTGCGCAAGAACAAGCAGCCAGAGTGTTTCCGCGTTTCCGCGAAAAGCGGAAACGCTCTGGTGGCGCAAGAAAATGAGAAGGCATGAAGTCCCCGATCGCCCAAACAAGAAACGCTGGCTGGGAACGGACCGTGGCTCGCGGATTGAAGAATGAATTCCACAATGCATAGCGCATTCCGCATGTCAACACGAAGAGCGCCTCTATTGATCAGGGGGCCTATATTGCCACAGGCAAAAGCATCAGCTGGGGCGTGCGATTGATCGCGGGGCCGAAGCACCGTAACGTCGCCGCGTCGTTAGCCGAGATAAGGCCCTCGTTCATTCCAGCCCAGATCTTGCCTGCATGATTGCCCCAGCCACGCTTTTGCCGCCCGGTACGGAACAGAACTTGTGAAATCAGACCACTCCGATGACGACGGCAGCAGTGCCGGCAAACGCTCGACCACCATCCAGTCGGTATCCATCGCCGCCCGTTTCCTCGATATTCTGGCGAGAGCCGATGGTCCGCTGGCGCTGGGCGAAGTTGCCCGACAGGGACGCACGGGCACCTCGACGGCGCATCGCTACATGCAGAGCCTGGTGCGCGAGCGGCTGGTGGCCCAGGACCCGATGACCGGTCGCTACGATCTCGGGCCGGCTGCGCTCAGCATCGGCATCGGCGCCTTGCGGCGTATCGAGCCGATCGAAGTCGCAGCACGGCTGATGAAGACGCTGGCGTCGGAAATCGCGGCAAGCTGCGGCGTCGCGATCTGGACCGACCAAGGTCCGACCATCATCCGCTGGTACCGAAGCTCGGACTTCTCGATCAGCACCGTCTCGCTCGGCGACGTGCTTCCGCTCGACAACACCGCGTGCGGCCTGGTCTTCCAGGCCTATCTGCCGCGCGAGACGGTCGCTGCGGCGCGCAAGCGGCAACCTGCCGCTTTCAGGGGCAACCCGCCCTCGAAGGAGGCGCTCGATGCAGCGCGCCAGGCCGCCGGCGTCGAACTCAACGAGCATCTGTTTTCGCTGCTGACCGGCAAGGCAGCACCTGTGTTCAACGCGCAGAACGAGATCGCCTGTGTCGTCACCACCGTTTCCTTCGTGAAGACGGCCGAAGCGACCGGTCATTGGAACGCCTTGCGCGCCATGGCCACGCAGGCCTCGCTCGAATCCGGAGCCTCCCGCGGCAGCGTGTAAGTTCGGCATTCAGTGGATGCCCAGGTGCTCCCGCAAGGTGGAGCCTTCATAGTCGCCGCGAAACAGGCCTCGCCGCACCAGCTCAGGAACCAGTTCTTCGAAGAACAGGTTGAGCGAACCCACCGAGCCGCCGGGGAGCGCGATGAACCCGTCGAGTGCCCCCGCCTCGAAGCGCTGGACAATGTCGTTCAGGACATCGTCCAGCGTGCCCACGGAAACCCAGTGCGCGGAGCCGACAACCTCTGGCCGTGCCAGCACCTCCTCGACCGTCGGGCTGTTGGCAGCAATGAAGCGGCGCAGCAGTTCGGCATGGGTCCGGCTGCGAACCGGATGGTCGGAAGCCGGCAGCAGGTCGGCGGTGACGCGGCTGCCGGGCGCGAGCGCGCCGACATCCAGCCCGAGCACGCTTTTCAATGCTTCCACGCGGCGTTCGCGCGTCAGATGCGCGTGAGCGCGTTCATGCAGCTTCCAGGCTTCGTCTCGCGTCCTTGCCAGGAAGAAATAGAGCCCGGGCAGGACACGAACGGCATTCGCCGAGCGTCCCTGTTGTACCGCCCTGTTGCGCAGATCCGTGCGCAGTTCAATGCCGTCGCTCATGTCCGGCATGGCGGCAAAGGTTGCGTCGGCGACAGAGGCAGCAAAGCTGCGGCCGATCTCGGACGCGCCGGCCTGAAACAGAGGCGGCGGGCCGGCCTCGTGTCCCGGGACGTTGAGCGGCCCTTTGACGCCAAAGAACTCGCCGGCGTGGTCGAGTGACCGGACAGCCGACGAGACCCCCGGATAACTCTGCCAGAGTTGTCGCACCACGTCGGTGAATTCCGCCGCCTTGCGATAGCGGACTTCCGGCGACGGCATCGGCTCGGTGCCGAAATTCTCAGCGCCCTCGATCGAGGTCACGATGTTCCAGCCCGCCCTGCCATTGCTGATCCAGTGCAGGGACTGGATCTGGCGGGCAACGATGTAGGGCTGGTTGAAAGTGGTCGAGGCGGTGGTGACCAGCCCGATCTTCTCGGTCTCCCGCGCGATGGCGGCCAGCATCATCGTTGGATCAAGCCCGACATGGGTCGATGAATGCGCCACCATCGCCTGGTTCATGACGAGATAGTCCGGCCTGAAGACGAAATCGAGCTTCGCCCTTTCGGCCAGCCGAGCGAGTTCAACATAGTATTCCACCGGCCCCATGCCCGCCGACAGCGCCTCATCGGGGTGCGGACGCTGTCCCTTGAGCCAGGTGGGCGTCAGGCTCAGTCCGATGTGCAGTTTCCTGTCCGTGCTCATGCCGATTGTTCTCTGCCGTCTGGGGTATGAAGTGCAGGTGCCGGCCGGCCCTTCGGAATGACCAAAGGCGTCGAAGAGACCGGGTCGGCGATGATGACCGAAGGCAGGCCGAAGACCGCTTCGACCAGCTGCTCTGTGACGATTTCAACCGCCCTGCCCTCGGCGACGATCGCGCCATCCTTCATGGCGATCAGATGGGATGCGTAGCGGCAGGCGTGGTTGAGATCATGCAGCACGGCAACGACGGTGCGCCCCTGGCGGTGAAGGTCAGCCAGAAGGTCGAGCAGTTCGATCTGATGGGCGATGTCGAGGAAGGTGGTCGGCTCGTCAAGCAGCAGGATCGGTGTTTCCTGCGCCAGCACCATGGCGATCCACGCACGTTGCCGCTGACCGCCGGAAAGCTCGTCCATCAAGCGGTCGGACAGATCCGTCATATGCGTGGCTTCGAGTGCGGCGGCGACGGCCTTCTCGTCGGCCTCCGACCACTGCCTGAGGAACGACTGGTGAGGGTAACGGCCGCGCGCGACGAGATCCGCAACCGTGATCGCATCGGGGGCAACCGAGCTTTGCGGCAGCAGGCCGAGCCGCCGGGCAACTTCCTTTGCCGGAAGCTCGCCGATGCTCCTGCCGTCGAGGACCACCCGGCCGGCCGAAGGCGCCAGCAGCCGCGACAGCGCGCGCAGAAGCGTGGACTTGCCGCAGGCGTTCGGACCGATGATGACCGTGAAGGAGCCCTCGGGGATCGCCACCGACAGTCCGGCCGAAACCAGACGCCTGTCGTAGCGAAGCGTTACGCCATCGGCGTGCAGACGATGCGCCATGTTGCCCTTCCTTGCCCGAGCGCACGCCGGAAGATTGCGACTTCAATGTCGCATTACGGAATGCATGTTGCATTGCGGAATACAACGCTTATTGTGGAATAAACAAGTCAAGTTTAAAACACGGTGCGATGACGCAGGCCGCACCACGGCTCCCGAAAAATCCCGAACAACCGTCGATGATGATGCCCATCCCGAAACTTACCCTCGCCCTGGTGACCGTTGCGTTGATCACAACGATCTCCGATCGCACTTTTTCACAGGAACAGCAGTGGCCAAGATCGATCGCTCAAGGTAGCGAAACGCTGACCCTGAAATCGAAACCGGAACGGATCGTCTCGACCACGCCCAGCGTTACCGGCATTCTGCTTGCCATCGGCGCCCCGGTGGCAGCCAGCGCGGCGGCGACACCCACGATCCTGACCGATGGGAAGGGCTTCTTCTCGCAGTGGGCGGCGGCGGCCGACGAGCGCGGCGTCGAGGTCCTCTACCCCAATCTCAACTTCGATATCGAAGCCGTCATCGGCCGGGAGCCTGATTTGCTGATCGCCTCCGCGACAGGCGCCGACAGTGTCGCCCAGCACAAGTCGGAGCTTCAGGCACAAGGCATCCCGACGATGGTCATCAACTATTCGAACCAGAGCTGGCAGGAGATTGCCGTCGAACTCGGCAAGGCCACCGGCCTCGAGGCGGAAGCGAGCGATACCATCAAACGTTTCGACGACTATGCCGCGCAAGCGGCGATCTCGATGACGCGCCCAAAGGGCAAGGTCAGCATCGTCGGGTACAACATCGGCGGCAGCTATTCGATCGGCCGGCCCGAAAGTCCGCAGGCAAGGTTGCTGACGGCCCTCGGTTTCGAGGTGGCGGGACTGCCGAAAGAGATCCAGCGCGAGATGACACGACGTTCGGACTTCGACTTCATCTCGCGTGAGAACCTTTCCGCCGCCATCACAGGAGACACCGTCTTCCTGCTGCGCGGCACGGAAGAGGATGTGGAAGCCTTCATCACCGACCCAATGCTTGCCAACCTGCCCGCGGTCGCGAACAGGAAGGTCTATGCGCTTGGGCCGACATCGTTCCGCATCGACTACTATTCGGGACGACAGATGATCGACGCGATCGCCGGGCACTTCCGGTAGCATGGCTTGTTCGGACATGCGGGAAGCCGGGAAGCCGTCCCGACTTCTTCAACGAAGGCGATATTTTTTGGGGCTTGCAGGTGCAAGCCTCATGCTCGCGGTTGTCGGTCTGCTCAGCCTGGCTGTCGGCTCGCGCCCGGTTCCGCTCGCCACGCTGTTCGAGACATTCCGGGCCTACGATCCACTCAATGACCTGCATCTCGTGATCTGGGAATTGCTGGTACCGCGCACCCTCGTGGCGATCCTTGCCGGGCTGGCGCTGGGTACCGCCGGCGCCATCATGCAGGCGACCACCAGAAACCCGCTCGCCGAGCCGGGATTACTCGGCATCAATGCGGGTGCATCAACAGCCGTGATCATTGGGATCACGGCCTTCCACCTCAGGGCCATGATCCACTATGTCTGGTTTGCCTTCCTCGGCGCGGGCCTGGCAGGGGTTGCCGTCTTTATCCTAGGACGGGCCCATGAAACCGGCACCAATCCCGTCCGCCTCGTGCTGGCTGGTGCAGGCCTTTCCGTGATGCTGGGCTCGCTGACCGGCATCATCATGCTCAACGCGCCATTGGAAGTGGTCGACGACTTTCGCCACTGGTGGGCAGGCTCGATCGAAGGGCGTGGCTTCGATGTCGCAGGCGTGCTCGCCGTCGCGGTCATGATCGGTCTTGCGATTGCCCTGCTCATCTCAAGGGACCTGAACGCCGTGGCGCTCGGCCGCGACCTTGGCGAAGTGCTGGGTGTCCGGCTTGGCAGAACATGGATCCTTGCCTGCCTGTGCGTCATGCTCCTGGCGGGGGCTGCGACAGCGGCCACCGGGCCGATCGGCTTCATCGGACTGGTAGCCCCGCATATCGCCCGTCTCATCACCGGCCCCGACCATCGCTGGCTGCTGCCCTTTTCAGCCCTTTTTGCCGCGATCCTGCTTTTGTGCGCCGATATCGTCGGACGCGTCATCGTCGCCCCCGCCGAAGTCGCGGCGGGGATCATCGCCTTGCTTATCGGCGGACCGTTCTTCGTTGCGGTAGCGCGCAGATACCGTTTGGCCCGGCTATGAGACACTCCGCCATAGGGCTCCGGGTCGGCGGCCTGTCACTGCACCTGCGCCCACGCGCAGCGTTAGTCTGTACCGCGCTCGCGCTGACAGGCCTCGCACTCGGCGTCCTGCTGCTCGGAACCGGAACGCTGCACTTCAGCCCATCCGAAGTGATCGACAGCCTGCTTGGTGCCGGCAGCAATCCGACAGCAGAGCGCATCGTCCTGCGGGTCCGGCTGCCGCGCCTGGCAACGGCGATGCTGGTCGGGGCTTCCCTCGGCATGGCTGGCGCCATCTTCCAATCACTGTCACGCAACGCGCTCGGCTCGCCCGATATCATCGGCTTCACCACGGGCGCCGCGACGGGCGCCATCCTGCAGATCGTGCTTTTCGATGCGGGCCCGCTCGGCGTGTCGCTTGCGGCATTCGCCTCCTGCATCGCTACCGCCGTCGCCGTACTTCTGCTTTCCATGAAGCATGGGACAACCGGCGGCTATCGGCTGGTTCTCGTCGGCGTCGGCATTGGTGCGATCCTGTCCGGCATCAACACCCTTCTCCTGGTGAAAGGCGGTCTCGATCAGGCCGCGGCAGCCCAGCTCTGGCTGGCCGGCTCCCTCAACACGCGCACATGGGCGCATGTGATACCGGCCGCGATCGGTTTCGCCGCGATCGTCCCGATTGTCGTCCTCAATGCGCGCCAGACGACGCTGCTGGAAATGGGCGACGACATAGCGAGCCAGCTCGGCGTCGTTCCGGAACGCACGCGACTGACCATGCTGATGGCTGCCGTCGGCCTGACGGCAATCGCCACCGCCGCCGCCGGTCCGATCGCCTTCGTCGCATTGGCCGGACCGCAGCTCGCCAGGCGCCTGACATCGTCACCTGGCCTGCCGCTGCTGAGCGGAGCACTGATGGGGGCGGTTCTGCTTCTGCTTGCAGACCTGGTCAGCCAGCGCGCGCCATTCCACGTCAACATGCCTGTCGGACTGACCACAGGCATGCTGGGTGGGCTCTACCTGCTCTGGCTGCTGATGCGGAAAAGAACCATCTAGAGCGTTTCCGGTTTTTGCGGAAACGTCCCAGCTTTTTGCTTTCACGCAATGCCGGATGGAAACCGCTGCGTACTTGCGCTGGCCAGCCGACCTCAGGCAGCGTCCTCGGACGAACTGTCCTGCTGCTCCGATCCGCTCTCGCGCCTGCTCTTGATGTTCTGCCGCAGACGGTCGGCGAAGGAGACAAGCGAACCCAGCAGGGTGCGTGCGCCGAGAACGGATTGAAGTGTCACACCCTCGGTCGCAAACCGGCTCTTGAAGGCATAGCCGCCGCAGAGGAAATCGACCATCCGCAGGCCATTGTCGATCGACCATTGGATGTATTCGACGATCAGGCCCACACCCGGCGATGCCCGGCTGAACTCCGGGTCATAGGTGGTGACGAATGCCATCATGACGTCATGCTGGACGATGTTGATGGAGACCGCGACCATCGCGCCATTGCACTCGATCACAAAAATGCGCAGCACGCCGGCGCGGGCGAGCACATCGACCAGCGCCGCGAGTATGGGTTCGCCTTCCTGGAAAAGATCGGATTCACGCGAGTGCTGTGTCAGCCATCTGCGCTTGAGTTCGGATAGCCGCTCCAGCACCGGCTCCAGCGGTTCATCCGGCGGGAGCAGGCGGAACGTCACTTCGCCGGCCTCTTCGAGCATCTTGAGGCCACGTCGATAGTTCTGGCGGGTTTTCTTGGGATGCGTTGCCAGCCATTCGGCTCCGCTCGCCCACTCCCCGGCGACACGATAGCTGACCTCCTCGCGATGATTGCGGCGCAGCTTGATGCCGTTGGAAACTCCCGGTGCGAAGATCCTGTGGGCTGCCGCATCCGGCAGCAGGCGGTTGATGAAAGCGACATCGAAACCGCCTTCGGACCAGATGCGAGCCCATACATGCTCGAGAGCCGATTGCGAACATTCCGGCGCCACCAGAATATCCCCGTAATCGGAATAGCTGTTGGCAGCCCATTCCAGGAACCGGAGGCCCTTTCGCCGGCAGGTCGCCAGGGGTACGACAGCGACCAGCCTGTCGTCGTTCCAGACCAGGCCGATCTTCAGCGCGCGCTTGCTGTGGTCTGCCACCGTGCTCCACCATGCCGAAATCCAGCCATGGCTTTGAAAGATCAATCCGTCGGTGCGCTGCCACAGACTTGTCCAGGCTGCCTCGACCGCCGCCAGGCGATCGGCCGAGCTGACAATCTCCAGGCGCTCCACCCCGATTGTGCCGATCAAAACAGTTTCATTCATGGCTGGAGAGGGTCCTGCGGCTGCACCACGTCGGCAGGGCGCTTCCTGAACGGTCGGATGAGATGACCGGCCATCTTCCTGAGGGGCAGCACATAAAGCCCGTAGAGCGATTGATAGTCACGAACATCACGGTCCATCAGGCCGAATTTCAGCTCCTCGTCCGGGTCCGGCACGAAATGCGTTCCGAACAGGCGATCCCAGAATGAGAAAAGCAGCCCGAAATTCTTGTCGTAGTGACGCGGGTTCACGCTGTGGTGCACCTGGTGCCAATGCGGGGAGAGGATGACGTTGTCCAGCGGGCCGAAGGAGATCTTCAGATGGGTGTGGCGGACAAAGTCCATCATCAGGATGTTGCGGATGACATAGACGTTGACGCCGAAGACCGCGATCTCGACAGGATTCAGCGCGATCAGGCTCCATATGCCGAAACAGATTCCCGGGATGACGCCATCCCACGCGCGATTCATCAGGTCGTCCAGCGGGTGAACCCGGTCCTTGGTGATCCCTACCATCACTTCGGCGGAATGGTGGACCTTGTGCAGCTCCCACAGGAACGGGAAGCGATGCTGGGCGACATGGTAGAGGTAATAGGAGATGTCATAGGCCACCAGCATGGATGCGGTGAACAGGATCAGGGTCACCGGTCCGGCCGGCCCTTCGATGAGCGGCCCCGAAATGCCAAAGAGCCAACCGAGGGTCTGATTGGTTGCATAGCCCATGGCGGCGATGAAGGTGACGCCGGCGGGAATGAGCAGGAAGGGCATCATCAGCTTCTTGGTGATCCAGAACAGGGCGTCCGCCCGCGCCGATGGGTGCAGCATCACTTCCGCCGGAAAGGCGAAATCGAAGAAGTCCCGGAACGACTTGTCCTTGACGGTTCGCCAGTAGACCACCAGCGCGCTGCCCAACGCCGTCGCCAGAAGAAGGCCGAGCGTCACGTAGTCGATGTTCGACAGCTTTGTGGTGACCACCCTGACGAGTTCTGAAAACATCGATGTCATGGCCTCCCCGGGTGTGAATTGGCGATCCGGTTAGATGTGAAACGCAAATTTGCCGAGCCGTCGCATGAGGCTCGCACTGCGAAAGCGGACTTACATGCCGCTCCGATTAGCAGATCAACCGTGTCGAAACTGCTAAACCTTTGAATGTCTTTTAAAGGATGTCGGACGGCACGGAAAGCCGGGGGTGGATGCCCTATTGCCGCGGCGGGACCGCAAGGTGGATGGCAACTCCGTCCCTGCCGACCTCGCCCCGCCAGGCAAGCCGCGATGCCGGTTGCCTGACCCCGAAACGTGGCGAGACCCAGCCGCCCTGGCCCGGCGCATCGCCGCCGGCGCGGATATCGACCGCACCGTCCGGGAAGCGGATGGTCAGCAGCGTCTCATCACCGCGCGATACCCTGACCGTGCTGCCGTCCAGACTTGCCGCGAGGCCGGTCGCAAGCTGGAAGACGATCTCCGCCGTACGGCCACCGCCGAGCAGTTGGTCGGTGACGAGGATGCCGCCGACCTCGCCGGTCACCGTGCGCTGATGCACGACGCCGAAGCGGGCCTTGTATCCGTCATGGCTGGCACTGACCTTCCACGGCACCCCATCCTGGCTCTCGACCAGTGCCGCCTGCGCCTTGTGCGACCAGTTGAAAGGGCCCGAGATGATGCTCTGGCTCTGGCCCTCTATGTTCAGAGTGTTGTGCGCCGGCGTGGACCGGAACCAGTTGCGCCATTCCCGCCCCGAGCCGTAAAGCCAGGTGCCGGGGTCGACCAGCACCGGCTGATCGTCGATGCACAAGGTGAGTGACAGCGCGTCAGCATGACCATGCGCCGCGATCGAGAGATAGCCAAGCGGGCCGTGGTCGAATGTCAGATCGACGCGGCGGCCGTTCATCGTCCCATGCCAGACGGAGAGGCCGCCTTGCGCGAAGGTGCGCAATCCCTCCGGCGCCGGTACCGGCCGCGATGGAACGCCGAAGAAAAGCGCGCGGAAATCGTCTGGCGCGGGGGCATCACCCGCCATGCCGAGATAGCCGTGAATGGCGGCCGCGACAGAGCGGACATAATCAGGCTCGTCCCCCAGCGTGAGCGCCCGGCCCTCATCGTCGTCGCCGAAGCCGCCAGCCCTCGCGGGAAGCCAGCCGGCAAACTCCGCGAAAGCCGCCAGGCGCGCGTCGACGGAAGCGGGAAACGGCGATCCGGCCTGGCGAGCTGCGGTGGCACACAGCAGGATGAGTTCGGCCGTGAAGGCCGCATAGGTCGGGGTCTGCTCGGCGCCGGCGCCATCGGCGAGGATCTGCCTGTCGACCTCGGCGACAAGCGCGCCGCGCACGGAGACGGACTCGGCGCCGAAAGCCAGGCTGATGAGATATTCGCCGGCCAGTTCCGCGACGAGATGGTTGTTGGCGGATGAAAACCGGGAGGGGAACCGAGGCAGCCAGTGGGCACTTGCCGCCAGTATTTCACCTATCCTGCCGCATGTCGCCGTGGCCATTTTGTCGCCGGCAATATCCAGCGTCACGATCAGACTGATCGCCCGCAAGGCGACTTCGATACCGGAAGCCCAGGCCACTCCGCGAAAAGGAGGATTGGCGGCATGCCAGCTGTCGATGGCAGCCTCGATCGCCGCCAGGCATTTGGCGTCGCCACAGAGCATCCACTGCGCAGCCAGCGGCGGCAGCTGCTGCAGCCGGTTGAACTCCCAGACATATTTTATGTCGCCACGGTCGCCAGCCGACCGGAAATCGACATCGAAGGCATGCACTTCCGGACCCGGCCACAGCGTTCCGCTGACCGGATCGAGGCGCCAGATTTCGGGGGGAAAGAGACGATGGGGATCGCGCGGCGGCCAACTCCGTCCAAGCGCTGAAAACCGCCCCTCGAGCGTGCCAGCAACGGCGGTCGTGATGGCTTGCCGTTGGTCCGCGGTCGCGTTTGCCTGCACGACATCCCTCAATGAGCGGAACACGGGATGCAGTTGGGGTGAACCATAACGCTGCCAGCCATCGTCGCGGCGCTTGGAAACAACCTTGCGGCGATGCTCGCCCAGTCGGTGCAATATCTCGGCCGGGCTCATGCTGCGCAACCGGTTGATGTACCAGCCGATCCTCATGCAAGCTCCGCCACAGTTAAACTCCATGCCGCCGGCACGCCACTTGGCCGCAATGCTTCCTTTGCATTCCGCCGGTTAATATCTTCGATAATGATACGGAGATCGGCGATGAGAATAGTGGCGTTTATCGCAATATGGGCACTCTCGCTGATGACAGCCGTCAAGGCCGAGCCGATTGTCCTGCAAAAAGGCGTTGGCGTGCATGGATGGCTGAACTGGTCTCCCGTCGAACAGGATCGCTCCTATAAATGGCCGCCTTACCGAACCGAGAAGCAATGGCTCGGCGCAGGCAGACCCCTCTCCGACTGGCCCGATGGCGAGGTGTTTGCCAGCATCCGCTCCATGGGGTTCGATTTCGTCCGCCTGACGGTCGATCCGGGCCCCCTGCTTGCCAGCGATGGCGCCAAACGCCAGCAGGCCCTCGACATCCTTGCCGCCGCGGTGGAGCACGTCACTTCGAACGGGCTCAAGGTGGTCTTCAACCTGCACAGCGTCGAACAGGTTCCGGCCTACGGTCTCAGGATGTTTTCCGGCAGCGCCGACAGTGCGGATGTGGCCCGCTATCGCAGCATGGTCACGGCAGTGGCTGCCATGCTGGTCGGGATCGGCACCGACAAGGTTGCCCTCGAGCCCTATAACGAGCCGACCCATTATCCCTGCGATGCAAGCGGCAGCGACGACTGGCAGCGGATCATGTCGGACACGGTCCGCGATATCCGTGTGGTCAGCCGCGACCTCACCATCGTCGCGACGGGCGGTTGCGGCGGCAGCGTTGCGGGGCTGGTCAACCTGAAACCCGACTTCGACGACCCCAATCTCTACTACAGCTTCCACATGTATGAGCCGCACAGTTTCACGCATCAGCGGCCGGACGGAACAACAACGACCTTTGCATCCGGCTTGCCGTGGCCGGCCGACAGCAGCACGCCTGAAATCGTGGTCGAAACCCTTGGCGCGCAGATGGAAGCAGCAGGCCTCAGCCAGGTCGAGCGTATGATGAACACGGTTTCGGCGCGCGAAAGGATTGCCGAGTACTTCGCCGAAAACTGGGGACCGAGCCAGCTCGAGGCGGTTTTCCAGCAGGCGGCTGATTGGGCCAGCGCCAACAACATTGCAAGCAGGCGGCTTTTCATGGGCGAATTCGGCGTCATCCTGATGGCCGCCGATGGCCGCATGGGCGCCTTCAATGGCGACCGCCTTCGCTATCTGACGGCGGTGCGGCAGCTGGCGGAGCGCTATGGCATGCCTTGGTCGATCTGGGAGTTCACCAATCCCGACGGGATGACCGTCATCCAGCCGACCGGAGCTGCGCTTCCGGACCTCGAACTGTTGAAGGCGCTGGGTCTCAAGCCTTGAGGCCGACAACCCGCTATTCGAAGTCCGCCATGTTGAGACGCTGGTCGACAAAGGCGCGCTTGCCGGCACGCCCCCAGGCGATGCGCTCGACCTGTTTCGCCGAAAAGCGGATAGCGCCATGGGTCTGCCCGTTCAGGTTGGCGATCAGCCGCTCGGCGGGATCGCCGACCGCCCCCTCGACCGGAATGTAGCGGACCACCGCCTCACCCGGCGTATCCTGATAGAACTGGAATTCCTGCAGTCCTTCAAAGAAAATCGGATCCTCCGGCGCGAGTGACAAACTCACCACATGGCTGCCGTCGGCGGCGATCAGATAGTCGATGTTGCGACGCGGCATGATGGCATCGACCCGCAGCCGCTGGCCGTTTTCGGCACTGGGCAGTTCGAGCAGCCGGGCACGATCCCCGGTGTCGTAGCGGATGAACGGCATTCCGGTGGACAGGAAGCCGGTGCCTACGAGCCGTCCCAGCTTGCCAGGCTCCACAACAGGCGCATCATCATCGTCGACCAGTTCCGCCAGCCCGTAAAGCGGATTGAATTCGTAACTGTCCATGCGTCCGGGCATTTCAACCGCAAACAGCGCCTTTTCACTCAGGCCGTAGAAACAGGCGAAAGGCACTTCGCCCAGCACGGACTGGATGCTGGCGCGCTGGTGCGGAAAGAGGGGTTCGGAAATCGGCATGATACCTTCGATGCGCAGTGTCGGTGTCCGGCCGAGCTTTCGCATATGCCGGCAAAACAGCTCGATCGCCGAAGGATAGCCATAGAGGAAGCGAATGCCGCGTTCGTCGATCAGGTCGAGATACAAGGCGGCATCATCGACCGTCATCGGAAACACCGAAAGCCGCAGTTCGCGCAACGCCGGCTCCCACTCGTGCAGGCGTTTGCCCTTGGCGTCGAGGCCGAAGCCGCGGAAGCAGGCGCGCGCCGTCTGCTCGCCATAACCGATGCGCGACCACGCGTCATAAACAAAGGCGATCTCGCGGGTGCTGCGGTCCTTGTCCAGGTAGAAGACAAAAGGCTGCTCGGTGTGGTTTCCGCTGGTCGTGGCCTCGTCGAGGTTGGCGACGGGCTCCGCCAGCGCGTCGTTGCCGGCATCGCGCAAGGCCTGTTTGGTGAGCACCGGCAGACGGCCGAGGTCAGTGAGCTGCAGCGTCGCAAGGTCGAAGCCGGAACCAAAGGCCTTATCGATCAAGCCGCGATAGAAGGGGCTGCCCGCATGCGCTTTCTGCAGCAGCGCCCGCAGCGCCGCCAGATGGGCTTGCCCGGCATAGGCAGGATCTGCGGCCGCGTGGGCGATCTGCTCGCGCCATGAACGATAGGTGGCGCCGAACTTCATCGTGGTGGGGACGCGCGCCACCAGCGGCGCCAGCAGCCGTCTCAGGGGTTCGGGGCTTCGCACATAGGCGCCGCGCGCAATGTCGAGCAACTTCATGATCTTGCCTCCAGTCGGTTGCCAATCGACGCATCGCGCCACACGCGCTGCAATGCCATTGCAAACGGGGCAATTTCCAGCCGCTCGCGATGCACGGCCCTGGCGGCGTCGCCAAGGCGTGTCCGCAGAGCCGGATCTTCGACCAGGCGCGTCAACGCTTTCGTCAACGCCGCAACGTCGCCGGGAGGGACCAGCAAACCATTCTGCTCGTTGGTCACGATATCCTCCACCGCTCCGACCGGCGTCGTCACCACGGCGAGGCCGCTGGCCATGCCTTCGATGACCGAGACAGGCAGATTTTCGGCAAAGGAGGGAAGTGCCAGGATGTCGGCGGATGCGATCAGAGCCGCAACCTCGTCGGGCCCAACCCATCCAGGAAGCTGGACGCGGTCCGTGAGCCCGAGTTCCGTCAGTCGCGCACGCGTCTCCTCGACCTCGCCGTCCCCGGCGATCGTGGCCCGCCAATGCCCGACGGACTTCATGTTTGCCAGGGCGTCGCACAACTGGGGCACGCCCTTGCGTTCGCCGATGCGGCCAAGGAACAGGATATGAATGCTGTCGCCACCGCCGATATGCGCCAGCAAGGGCGTTTCAGTGGCGTTGGGCACAATGACGATGTTGCCGGCCGCACCGGGCGCGCGACCGGCGATGAAGTCGCGCCAGACCCTGCCCAGCACCACGACACGGCTGGCATGCTCGAACATGCTTTGGATGCGGCGGTCGAGAAAACCGCCATCACCGTTCCAGAACGACCGGTATTCCGCACCGTGCAGATGCAGCACGTAAGGAATGCCGAGCAATCGCGCACACCTGGCAATGACCAGCTTCCGGTAGGTGCTGCCCATGCTTGCTACGTTGATGTGAATGACATCGGCGCGCCCGGCGATGCGGGCCGCAAACATGCGCAGACAAAAACCGAGCGTGTAGAAAACCGACAGTCCGACATGTCCCGGCCCGCGGGTGGCGATAAAGCGCACATCGATATCCGCGCTATCCTGCCGCTCAAGCTGCAGCTTGAGCGCGCCCATGAGCCGGTCGATGCCGCCTTGCCCCAGGCCACCCGAGGGCGTTGCTACCAGGACATGCATTTTTCGATTGCTTGCGGAAGGCTGCAACATGACACCATTGCGGATAACACACGCGAACCAGCCATAAAGCAAAGGTCTCAAATAAAGCTTATGGTCAAAGTGATATGCTGTTCTTTAGTGCCATGATGCTGGATTTCCCGCCGGCCAGCGGTTAATCAGGCGGAATTGTCCGGGGAAAACCCTTTGCTGCTTCGCTCAACGCTAATATACGCCCCGGCGATCCTGCTGACACGCATTTCCGCTTTGCTCCTGCTGGTCATCATGACCCGCATGATCGACCAGAACCACTACGGCCTGCTGACGCTGGTGGTCACGGTCGGCGAAATGACGGATGTCGCTGTCACCAGCTGGCTGCGTATTTCGCTGCTGAGACTTGGCGGCAAGGGCGACATCAGCAAAGGCAGCCTGATCCTGGCAGGACAGGTGCTGCTGGCCACCACGACCATTGCGCTGGTCATCTCCGCGATTGCTTCGGTGCTCATCGTGCCCGAACATTGGGGCGAGTTTGCCATTGCCGTCGGCAGCTACCTGATTGCCGGCTCAGTCGGCCGCTTCGCGTTGACGATCCTGCAGATGCAGCAGCGGCATTCGGTCTATTCGATGCTCGAGGCGTTGCGAAGCCTGCTGCAGCTCGTCTTGCCGATTGCCGCGGTCTTCCTGTTCCAGCGCTCCTTCCTGGCGGTGTCCCTCGGCTCCAGCCTCGGCATGCTGATTGCCGGTATCACGGCGGGCATCGTCGCATCCCGGCACATCGTTCCCGGCCCGTCGCGCTTCACGCGCCAGGAATTCTTTGCCTTCGGTGCTCCCCTGGTCATCATGGCGCTCGTCGGCTTCGGGCTGAACAGTGCCGAGCGACTGTTCCTGAAGGTCTACTACGACGCCAGCGCCGTGGCGGTCTTCGCGGCGGCCTATGCCTTGGCCCGACAGCCGATCGACATGATCGCCAATGCAATCAACACCGGCGCTTTCCCGGAAGTGGTGAACCGCTTCGACGAAGAAGGACCCGAGGCCTCAAGCCGCCTGCTGTCGCAACTGATGGCCCTGATGATGCGCCTTTGCCTGCCGGTCGCGGCAATGCTCGTCGCACTCAGCACCGATATCACGCGGCTCATGCTGCCTGCGGATTATCATGGTCGTTTCGGCCTGCTGTTTCCGGTCATCGCCTTCAGCGTGCTGTGCACCAACCTCGCGACCTTCGTCTACGGCGTCGTGGTGCATGCGCACAAGCGGCCGTGGTTGCTGATCATCGTCAATTTCGTCGGCTCGGTGGGGACGATTTCATTGTCTTTCCTGTTGATCCCCACGATGGCGGAACTGGGTGCCGCCCTGGCTCTGGCGGGCGGATCGGTCGCGGCCCTGGCGAGCTGCGTCATCATCGCCCAGAGGCTGACACCAGTGCCCGTGCCGTGGCGCGACATCGGCGTCTCCGTCATCATCTCGGCGAGCACAGGCCTGGCTGCCGCCCTGACTGCAGCCCTGCTCAGCCACGCGCCGCCTATCCTGCCGCTGGCAGCCGGCGGCAGCGCCGGGACTGCGACGTTCTTTGCGCTGATCTGTATGTTCTATCCGACGGAGGCGATGCTCTTCATCGACAAGGTCAAGGCGCGACTGCCGATCCTGCAAGGCCGGAGGTAAAGCTCGCGCCTCGATCCGAGGTCGGCCTAGGAGGTTGCATTCCCGCGTATGCGACGGTGCCAGAACTCCCGGCAAAGCAGCCATGCATAGGCGGTGTTGGTGTCGTAGTAACGCCGCCACAAGCGCCGAGGCTCCTGCGCGACGCGGAACAGCCACTCCATGCCGAGCGCCTGGACCAGTCTCGGCGCCCGGGCGACCTTGCCGCCATAAACATCGAAGCTGCCACCCACGCCCATCACGAAGCTCGGCTTGAGTTCATCGCGGTAACGCTTGAGAAAGCGCTCCTTCCTCGGCGTAGGCATCGCCACGAACAGACAGTCCGCGCCTGAAGCGTTGATGGCCTGGACGATCTCCGGCTCTTCCTCGGCCTTGAAATAACCATTGCGCTTGCCGGCAATGACCAGGCTCGGGTGATCGATCGCCAACTGGCTTTCCACCGCATCGAGAACATGCTGTTCGGCCCCCAGAAGAAACGGCCGGTAGCCCTTGCTTGCGCAGAGGGCGAGCACATTGATCATGACATCGACGCCCGTGACCCGCTCCGGCAGTTTCACACCACAGAGCCTGGCGCCCCAGAGCACTCCCTTGCCATCGACATTGATCAGATCCGCCGTGATCACATCGTCGCGCAGCTCGGCATTCTTGCGCATGTTCACGAGCTTGGCGACGTTCACGACGACGTGGTGCAGCGGTCGACGCGCGGCCATTGCCTCGTCGGCGACGGCGAGCGTCTCGGCCATGGTCAAGGCATGGATGGGCGCGTCGAGAAATTCCCGGCGCCGTGATGCCAACAGGGGATGTTGCGCCCATGCAGCATCATGCATGGTCATGCGGCCTCTCCAGCACGCTCGGGCGCGGATTTCTTGCCTTCGATGCGGGCATCGGGCTTGCGCGCCTTGCGCCAGGTCCACAAACCTCTCGTATCGACCAGCTTCTTGTCCTTGAGCGCTTCGGGGTCGACGAAATTGAACTGTCGATGATCGACCAGGAGAACCACGATATCGGATTGATCGATGGCGGAAAGCGCGTCGGTGAATGCGATGTCATGGCCTTCGAGCTCGCGTGGCAGCGCGCGCGCGTTGGGCTCTGCCGCGACGATCTTGAGGTTGGGGATCCTGGATAGAAGTTTCACCACCTCGACGGCCGGGCTCTCGCGCATGTCGTCGATGTTGGGTTTGAAGCTCAGGCCAAGGCAGGCGATCGTCTGCTGACGGGTCGGGTCGAGCAATGCCTCGATGTCCTTGACCACCGACAGCGGACGCTCGGAATTGATGCGGCGCGCCGAACTGATCAGCCGCGTGCTGTTGGGTGCGGCGTCGATGATGAAGTACGGATCGACCGCAATGCAGTGACCGCCGACGCCCGGGCTCGGCTGAAGGATGTTCACACGGGGGTGCCGGTTGGCGAGATCGATGACTTCCCAGACATTGAGCGACAGATCCTGGCACACCGCCGCGAGTTCGTTGGCGAAAGCGATGTTGACGTCGCGAAACGCGTTTTCCGTCAGTTTTACAAGTTCGGCACTTTCGGCCTGCGTGATGAAGAGATCGCCGGCGACGAAGCTCGAATAAAGCGTGGCGGTTCGCTCCGACGACTTGCGCGACAGCCCGCCGATCGAGCGGTCGTTGTTGATCAGCTCGGTCAGTACCTTTCCCGGCAGCACCCGCTCAGGGGAGTAGGCGACCAGCACGTCGGCCTCCTCGCCATGTGTGACGGGGAACTTGAGATCCGGCCGCAGCTCGGCAAGCAGGTTCGTCATGACGCGTGTCGTGCCGACCGGCGACGTCGATTCCAGCACGATGAGATCATCACGCTTCAGCACGGGAGCGATGCTGCGAGCTGCCGCAAGCACATAGCTTACATCCGGCTTGTGGTCTTCGGTGATCGGGGTCGGAACGGCGATGATATAGGCGTCAGCCGGCTGAGGGGTATTGAAGGCCTTGAGCTTGCCGTTGGCGACGACCTTCTGGATCAAACCGTCCAGATCGGGTTCGACGATGTGGATCTCGCCGCGGTTGACCTTCGCCACGACCGCATCGTTGACATCGATGCCGATGACATCGAACCCGCGGCTGGCAAAGATGGCGCAGGTCGGCAGGCCGATGTAGCCCATGCCGATGACGGAAACGGTTCTGATTTCAGCCATGATGCTGTAGTTCCTCAATGATCCGGATCGCGGCGCGGCCGTCGCCGTAAGGATTGTATCGCTCCGCCATACCACGATAGACGCTCTCATCATCGAGCAAGCTATTGGCATTGGACAGAATTTTTTCGATGTCGGTGCCGACAAGCCGCGCGGTACCCGCCGCGACACCCTCCGGACGCTCGGTGTTCTCCCGCATCACCAGTACAGGCTTGCCCAGCGAGGGCGCCTCTTCCTGCACACCGCCGCTGTCGGTCAGCACCAGATAGCTCTGCTTCTGCAGGTACAGGAACGGCAGATAGTCCTGTGGATCGATCAGGTGGATGTTCGCCACTCCGCCCAGTTCCTTGTCGACCACCAGCCGCACGTTGGGGTTTGGGTGGACCGGGTAGACGATCTGCACATCCTTGCGCATCGCCAGCGTCTTCAGCGCGCTGCAGATGCGCTGAATGCCGCCGTCGAAATTTTCCCGCCGGTGACCGGTGACGAGGATCATCTTCCTGGTCGGGTCGATGAAAGGAAAACGCGCTGCGAGCCTTGCGTTCATCGCGGCATCGGCATCGATCTCGCTGGAGAAATGCAACAGCGTGTCGATGACCGTGTTGCCGGTCACGAAGATCGTATTGGCGGCTTTCCCTTCGGCGAGCAGATTGTCGCGGGCTTCGGCGGTTGGCGCGAAATGCCAGGTGGCGATGTCGCCGGCAATCTTGCGGTTCAGTTCCTCGGGAAAGGGGGAATTGATGTTGTGGCTGCGCAATCCGGCTTCGATATGAGCGACCGGGATACGTTTGTAGAATGCGGCCAGAGCCGCGGTCATCGCGGTGGTGGTGTCGCCCTGCACAAGAACGATGTCCGGCTTGGCCTTGTCCAGCACATCAGCCATCCCGAGAAGCACGCGCGACGTCACGTCGAACAAGGTCTGGCCGGGTTGCATGATGTCGAGATCGTGGTGCACCGGCAGGCCGGTCAGTTCGATGACTTGTGCCACCATCTCGCGATGTTGGCCGGTGACGCAGATTTCGGTTATGAAGTCCGGGTGGGCCAGTGCAGCACGCGCAACCGGAAAGCATTTAAGCGCTTCAGGTCTTGTGCCGAACACGATCAACAGTTTTCGTTTGCCGTGCGACTTGGAATGCGAAACAGTGCTCATGGTTGACCTTGGCCGCCAAGGTCCGCGTTGCCGCCCAACCATGTGACAATAGCGTCAGGAAGCGTCTCCCCTGTGGAAAATATTACCACTTGATTAATGGCGAATCCCATGCCCCCTCGAGTATCCCTTGCTAAGAACTATACCTGCAGATATCAAAACAGAGTCACTTTAAAGAGAATACCTGGGCTTGGGTAACATTTTAATTATCAGCCACGCCGGCTCATCCCGGCGCTGGGAAAACGAGCTTATGTTGCGGCTGGGCACCTCGGGCCACGTTGTCTCGAGTTACCTTGCACCTTTGGTTGCGCCCGGAACTTTGGGCCTCGATACCGTCCTGGCTCTTGAGAGCTGTCGTTGCGGTTCTTCGCTGGCAACACGCGCAAAGCCTCTGCCCTCAATCGACCATGGCACGCCGGATCTCGTCATAGACCTGACCGCCCGCGCCACAGGGCAAGCGGCTCCCATCCTGACGCTTGAGTTCTGCGGTGAAAGTACTCTCCCCGCCGGCGTCACCGCCTTGCTGGCGGGCGATCGATCGCCCGAGCTTGCCGCCCGCCTGGATGGCGTTGCCGTGGCGCGCGCGCGCCCGATGCTTTCGGACAAGTTCTGGCTTTCCCGGACCTGCAACGACCTGCTCGCCGGCGCCATATCGCTGATCGTGCAAAGCGTTGCCCGTTTCTTTGCGGGCAAGATCGAGCCGATCGCCGAAGGCACTCGGCCTCGCCGAAAGAATGGCAGCTTCATCCGTTACGCCGTGCCGTATTTCTTCAAGGGTGCGGTCAACCGTGCGGTGCAGAAAATCCAGCAAAGACGGCGTCCGTTCTACTGGCAGGTTGCCTATCGGCTGATCGACGGGCCGGGAATAGCCGAAGCCGGGAAGTTAGACGGCTCACCATTCAGCGTCCTTCCCGACGATGGTGAACGTTTCTACGCCGATCCGTTTGTCTTTGAACACGAAGGCCGCCACTTCCTGTTTGTCGAAGAGTTTCCATATGCGACGGGCCGCGGCGTGGTTTCCGTGGCCGAGCTTGGCGACGACGGCACGTTCGGCGTTCCGAGGATCGTGCTCGAAGAAAAACACCACCTGTCATATCCGCAGGTGTTCGCCCGCGATGGCGAGATTTTCATGATTCCCGAGAGCGGTTCGGCGCGCGAAGTCGTGCTCTATCGCGCCGTGCAGTTTCCCGATCGGTGGGTCCGCGACACGGTGTTGATGAAAGACAGCGATTTCAATGATGCAACGCTGCTCGAAGCCAACGGTCGCTTCTGGCTGCTGGGGACCGAACGATACGGCTTCGGCAGCGCGTCGGATACATTGGCCATCTACAGCGCACCTTCGCTGCGCGGACCATGGGCTGCCCATGCGCTGAACCCGATCGCCGTCGATCACTCGGCAGCCAGGCCCGGCGGCGCCATTTTCCGTCATGGCGCAAAGCTGGTGCTGCCGGTTCAGGATGGCTCGCGCGCCTATGGTGGCGGGCTTGGCTTGATGAACCTGGACCAGCTGGACGACAGCGATGTCCGCTTCTCGCCGCCGCGTCCGATCTGCCCCGGACCGGCATGGGCACGTGCCGGCATCCATACACTCAATCGAGCAGGTCGTGTCGAAGTCGTGGACAGCGCCGGCTAGACCATTGCCCCAAGCCGGCGGCTGCTCCCGACGAGGCGGATCAATCGGGTCAGCCGGCTCGAATGCGGGCCGGATCCACGGCAATCGCAGGCGGGACGTCCTGCAGCTTCCTGGTGGCGATCAGCAAGACCACCATGATCGTCACATCCGGCGTCTTCGAGGACAGGGCGTTGTTCGACAGCGAAGCAAGCAGGAAAACCGTGGTGGCGACCCTGGCTGGTAGTGGTGCTTCACGCAGCAGCTTGAAGATAAGCCAGAGGATCAACGCGAAGAAGAGTATGGCTATGGGCACACCGAACAGCAGGCCGAAAACCACCGGCGCGCTCTCGATGTGGGGCAGCCCGAGCTGCTCGTTCACGATCCTCAACAGTTCGTTGGCGTCCATGCCGAACAGGATGTCCTTCCAGCTGACGAGCCCGAAAACCTGGTAGATCGTCACACGAGCCATGAAGTTCGCGTCGAAGATCGTGTTGTCGAACCGGCTCAGGAGGCCGGCGGAAAGCATGACGGCGACCATTGCCACGCCAATGACTGCGGTGAACAGCAGCACGACGAACTTGGCCTCGCGTTGATGTTCGGTCGTCAGCCGGGGCCAGCGTACGAACATCAGCAGGATGAATATCTCAGCCACGGTCAGGATCAGGGCGGTGCGCGCGCCCGATGCGGCGGTGCCGACAAACAGGATCAGGATCGAGAGCACCCGCACCCATATGCGCCAGCGTGTCGATGCCACGAAACCGATTGCGATGGCGCACTGGCCGCCCAATGACAGTGGATGTCCCGCCAATCCGATTGGCCTGAACACCGGTTCACTCTCGGTGAAGGGCAGGAGACGATGCTGGGTGGCAACCTCCATGATACCGATCGCGGCGCTCAGGATCAGCGTCGCGAGCACCACGTCCCCCAACGCCCGTCTTGTGTCCTCGTTCAGGGCCAGCATCATCAGGCCCGCGGCGCCTGCCACCAGATAGGTGTCGACCACAAAACCAGAGGCACCCGCGCGGCCGGCGGCGAAAAGGTAAGGCACCAAAACGAAAACCAGCACCGAATAGCGGAGCAATGCCTTGAACACGCTGATCTCGTCACCACGCAGCAGGAAGGGTCGGCTGAAAAGAACAAGCGCGCACAGGAAGAAGATGGCGTAGGTGCCGAGATGGAGCTTCTGATAGAAGGGGCCGCCGTCTTCCGTATAGTTGACGACCATGTTCATCAGCTGCTGCGATACGGTGAAGCGGATCAGCAATGCGGCGGCCGCGCACAGGAAAAACAGAAGCGTCAGCGCGTTCTGACGGCGCATCCGGCTGGATAACTGTTCCGATCCGGCAGTCAGGCTGCTCATAGCCTATTCCAATTCACACGATGGTCCAGCAACCGGATCCGCAGGCTCGCCGGATAGTCGGGACATGCCGGTTATCAAGTTATGTCCAAACATGGAAAATAAAATGTTAACGATGTTTCTGTAAGCCATCTATGCGAGATGAAGAATAGCAAGGGTTAACACATGTCCGCGGGTACCCGCCCACCTACTTCTGCGGCGGACGCCGGTATCAGCCCTTACGAGCGGATCGAAAATGCGCGGCGCGCCAGCGCAGCAAAGCTCCAGCAAGGTACCTCGACCGCGGCTCGGGCACTTACGGCTCCCCCGCCGCATGCGCCACAGCCTGAGACAGCCGTGCCGGTCGCCACGGTGACCCTGGACAAGATCGGGACGTTCCTCGAGCTCGACTTCCGGCGCCTGTTTGTCTGGTTGCGCTCCGGTCTCCTGCTGGCATTCCTGCTGGCAATAGTCGGTGCGATCGTCGGCGGCGCCTATTCGATGCTGGGCAAGCAGCTGTATACGGTCGACACGGATATCCTGATCAATCCCGCCAATCTGCAGGTCATCCAGAATGACCTCTACCCTCAATCGGGCCAGGTCGACGGCCAGATCCTGAGCACGCGCAGCAAGCAGCGTATCATGACCTCAGGCAGCGTGCTTTCCGGCGTCGTCGATGAGCTTGAACTGTTCAACGACCCCGAATTCTTCGACGCCAGCCGAAGCGCGAGCAAAGCCGATGCTCCCAAAGCCGACCCGAAACTGGCCGCGCAGAAAAGCCTGGCGCTGAAGGTCAAGACGAGCGGGGACGAAAGGTCGTTCGTGACGACGCTCACGGTATCGGCGCAAACCCCGGATAAAGCCGTCAGGATTTCGCAATCCATCGTCAAACACTTCCAGGAAGAACTGGCAAGCGCCGAGGCTTCCGGCGCCAGTCGCGCTGCCGCCGCCCTTGATACGCGCCTGGGCCAGCTCAAAAGCGACGTGCAGGCCGCCGAAGAGAAGGTCGAGGCCTACCGGCGGAGCCACAGCCTGTCCTCCAGCAACGGTCAGCTCGTCAGCTCCCAGACGATGACGCAGCTCAACAGCCAGATCGTCGAGGAACAGTCGCGCGTCGTCGCGGCGCAGGCGAACTACGACGCGCTGGTCGCCTCGGGCATCAATGGAACCCCTTCGGCCCCCGAAACGTCGGAGGCGCTTGCCGCCTTGCGCGACAGGGCAAACGGGTTGCGGCAGCAGATCGATTCGCAGGCCATGACGTTCGGGCCCCGCCACCCGACGATCGTCCGTCTCAAGACGGAACTGGAGACGGTGGACTCGCAGCTTCGAGCCGAATATGCGCGGACCGTTGACCAGGCCAAGGTCAATCTGAACAGGACCAAGGCGTCACTGGCTTCGCTCAACGCCAAGATGAACGACCTGAAGGGCCGGGTCTTCGCCGACAACGAGTCGGAGGTCGCCTTGCGCGAGCTTCTGCGCGACGCGGCGTCGAAGACGGCGATCTATGAGAGCTTCCTGTCGCGCGCACGACAGATCACCGAGCGCGGACAGATCGACACCACCAACGTCCAGGTCATTTCCACCGCGGTGCCGCCGAACAAGCGCTCGTGGCCACCCAGCACGACGATCCTGGTCGGCGCGGGCGCGGTCGGCGGCTTTGGCCTTGGCATGTTGCTTGCCATTGCCTGGGGCATCCTGCGCGACATGCGCCGTCCGCCCAGCCGCCGGGAACCCAGTATCGCCGGCGCCTGAACATGGCAAAGCGCATCGTTTTCCATATTGCCAGCCTGAGGGGCGGCGGTGCCGAGCGCGTCTTCGTCCTCATGGCCAATGAGCTGGCGTCCCGTGGTCACGACGTCACGCTGTTTACGTGGAATGCCGAGGGCCCCAACGCGGCCTTGCGATCACCCGCCGTGAAGCTGATCAATCTCGGTTTCGCCATTCGCGGCGAAGGCTACAGCAAGGCGGACACGCTGAAAGGCGTGATACAGGGAGCGCGCCTGCTCAGGCGGCTTGCTCCCGACGCGGTGTTCAGCGCTCCCGAATTCGCCAATCTGCTCATGGCTGTGGCACTGTTGCTGGCGCGAAGCCGAGCCAAGTTCTTTCCAAGCTTTCATGCCGCGGCTTCGCACACATCCAACAGGATCGGCGCGAGACTGGCGGGCTATCTCTCTTCGCTGGTGGCGGCGCGTGCCACCAGCGCCATCGCTGTCTCGGAAGGTGTCGGTGGCGACCTGACGGCGAATGGCTTTTCCAGATCAAAAATCACCGTCATCAACAACCCGTTGCCACCACCGGCCCCTCGCCAGGAGCGCACCTATCCCTGGCAGGCTGAGCTGAAGGCCATGAGCGATGGTCCGGTCATCGTCACAGCGGGACGCCTCGTCGCGGTCAAGGACCATTGGACCCTGCTGAAAGCCTTTGCCACGCTGCGCGCCAGCCGCCCCGCCCGCCTCGTCATTTTCGGCGAAGGCCCGCTGGACGCTGAATTGCGTGCCTATGCCACGAAAACCGGCATCGGCGAGGATGTGCTCTTTGCCGGCTACGTTGACGACCCCGCAGCCTGCTACGCGGTTGCAGACCTGTTCGCGCTGTCATCGACAAGCGAAGGCTTTGGCAATGTCCTGGTCGAAGCCATGGCTGCCGGTGTCCCGGTTGTCTCCACCGATGCGCCACACGGCCCGCGCGAGATTCTTGGCGATGGCCGTTTCGGCACCCTCGTGCCGGTCGGCGACGCCGATGCCCTGGCGAAAGCCATGGCCGGGATGCTCGACCAGCCGACCCCAACCGTGACCCTGTCAGGCAGGGCCGCTGATTTCACGATCGGAAAGATCGGCGACCGCTACGAGGCGCTGCTCTAGACGGAAGTACGGACGGCGCACCTCCGGCCAACAGAGCGCCCTCCCCCGGTGGCCGGGTTGATCATTCCGCGACAGCCACCACCGACACGCAATCCCCCGCCTTGACCAGACCGGGAAAATGTCGGGCCGTCAGCAAGCCCGAAATCTTCGCCCTGATTTCCTGCGGTGCCTGACCGGTGCGGCCGGTCGAATGGATGCGCGCGACCACGGCACCGATCTCGATCGGTTCACCGAGGTCGACCATCGTCTCGATCATGCCGTCCTCCTCGGCAAAGCAGAAGCAGTCGCCGGACGGCATATCGAGCCAACGTGTCGGCAGTTTCTCGACCGTCCCGTCCACGATGCCCTCATGGCGCAGCACATTCAGGATGCCGCGCCTGGCGATGCGCACGGTTTCGGCCCGCGAGGTACCGCCGCCGCCAAGCTCGGTGGTGACAAAGACCTTGCCCATCTCCTCGGCCGCAGTGTCATACATGCCGACCGCATCGATCTCGAGCATCTTCATCGAAAAAGGCGCGGAGAACGCCTCGACTGCCGCGAAGGCGCGCGCCTCCTGTTTCTTGTCAGGCAGGATATGGGCGGCACAGAAAGGCACGAAGTCCAGCGTGCGCCCACCCGAATGGAAGTCGAAGACGACGTCCGCGCGCGGCAGCAATTCGCGCTGGAAATAATCGGCGATCTTCTCCGTGACCGTGCCGTCCGGACGGCCGGGGAAGCTGCGGTTCATGTTGCCCTTGTCGACGGGCGAGGTCCGCGTGCCTGCGCGGAAGGCCGGATAGTTCATTGCCGGCACGATGATGACCGTGCCGGCGACCGCTTTCGGGTCGAGCGTGCGGGCGAGTTCATAGAGCGCCAGAGGACCTTCATACTCGTCGCCGTGATTGCCGCCGGTGAGCAGCGCTGTCGGGCCACTGCCGTTCTTCACCACGCAGATCGGGATCATCACCGAGCCCCAGGCGGAATCGTCGCGGCTGTAAGGCAGGCGCAGGAAGCCATGCTGGCTGCCGTCGCGACCAAAGTCGACGGACGCGGAAATGGGAGAAGGCCGCGACATCGTCAGTCCTTCACCACCAGCTTGCGCGGCACATTGGCCAGGCACTCGACCCCCGTCTCGGTGATCAGGATCGATTCCGTGATCTCCAATCCCATCGTCTCCAGCCACAGGCCGGTCATGAAATGGAAGGTCATGCCGGGCTTGAGCTCGGTGCGGTCGCCGGGGCGCAGGCTCATGGTGCGTTCACCCCAGTCCGGCGGATAGGAGATGCCGATCGGATAGCCGGTGCGGTTGTCCTTGACGATGCCGTATCTCTTCAACACCGCAAAGAAGGCGTTGGCGATGTCCTCGCAGGTGTTGCCGGGCCTCGCCGCCGCCAGGCCGGCTTCCATGCCTTCGAGCGTCGCCTTCTCGGCATCCAGGAACGCCTGCGTCGGCTTGCCGAGGAAGACGGTGCGCGACAGCGGGCAGTGGTAGCGGTGATAGCAGCCGGCGATCTCGAAGAAAGTACCCTCGCCTGTCTTCATCGGCTTGTCGTCCCAGGTGAGGTGTGGCGCCGACGCGTCCTCTCCCGACGGCAGCAGCGGCACGATCGCCGGATAGTCGCCGCCAAAGCCGTCGGCGCCGCGGATGCCGGCGTCATAGATTTCGGCGACGAGATCGCATTTGCGCATGCCGACCTCCATCTTGTCGACGATGCGCTGATGCATCGCTTCGACGATGCGGGCGGCCTTGCGCATGTAGTCGATCTCGGTCGCGCTCTTGACCGCGCGCTGCCAGTTGACCAGCGCGGTTGCGTCGACGAAGCGGGCATTGGGCAGGTGCTGCAGCAGCGACGAGAAGGCCTTGGCCGAGAACCAGTAATTGTCCATCTCGACGCCGATCCGCTTGCCATCCCAGCCGCGCTTGGCGAGCAGGCCGGCGAGATAGTCCATCGGGTGGCGCTCGGTCGACTGCACATAATGGTCGGCATAGCCGATGATGTTGTCGTGGTTCAGGTAGGCGGTACGCTTGGCGCCGTTGGCATCCTGGCCGCGCCCGTACCAGATCGGCTCGCCATGCGGCGGCACGATCACCGCCTGATGCACGTAGAAGGACCAGCCGTCATAACCTGTCAGCCAGGCCATGTTGGAAGGGTCCGAGCAGATCAGCACATCGACACCCTTGGCCTCCATGGCCGCGCGTGTCTTTGCGAGGCGTTCCGCATACTCCTCGCGCGAAAACTTCAAATTGGGCTGCATTCTTCCAGTTTCCTCGTTTTGGCCCTTGGTGGAGCCGCATCAGCTTTCAAAAATCGTTCCAGCACCCGCCGCCCTCGCCCGATCCCGCGCCAGCGTGGCGATGGCGGTATCCTGCACGCCCGTGCCGGTGAGATCGGCAAGCGTGATATCGCTTGCGGTACGCCGGCCAACCTTGAGGCCGGCGACGATCTGGCCAAGCTCGGTGACTTCGCCATCGGCTGCCATCACTGCCGCATCGATGGCGTGGTGCAGCTCGCCGAGCCGGCGCGTCTGCCGGGCGCTGTCGGCGACGTAGAGATCGGCCATCCGGATCACCGCCGGCGCGATCTCGTTCTTGTGTTCGGCGTCGGAGCCCATGGCGGTGATGTGCTGCCCGGCCGAGACAAATCCGGCATGGATCAGCGGTTCGGTCGCCGGCGTCGTGGTCACGATCACGTCCGCCCCCGTTGCCGCTTTCGCTGCATCGGGCTCGGCCCGCACATCGATGCCCAGCCGCTCGCGCAATTCGCCGGCGGCCATCTCCGCCTTTGCGATATCGCGGGCCCAGATGCGCGCTTCGGTGATCGGCCGAACCAGCTTCAGCGCTTCCAGCTGCAGCTTCGCCTGCATGCCGGCGCCAAAGATGGCGGCTTTCGCGGCGTCGGGCCCGGCAAGATGTTTTGCCGCCACCGCGCCGGCGGCGGCGGTGCGGATATCGGTGAGATAGCCGTTGTCGATCAGGAGTGCTTCGGTGACGCCGGTTTTCGCCGACAGCAGGACCATCAGCCCGTTGGTGCTCGGCAAGCCGAGCGTCGGGTTGTCAAAGAAGCCGGGGCTGATCTTGATGGCGAAAGCATCGATGCCGGGCACATAAGCCGTCTTCACGTCGACTTCGCCACGATGTTCGGGAATGTCGAGCCTGAGGATCGGCGGCATCGCCACCTTCTCCGTGGCCAGCGCGCGGAAGGCGTTTTCCACGCAGGCCACGGCTTCGAGGTCGAGTTTCACGAGACGGCGCAGGTCCGTTTCGGTGAGGATGGTCATTGGCCTCATGCCGCCAGCTCCGTCTTTCCGCACACGATGTCGCGATGCCGGCCCATGTCGATGTTGCGGCCGGAGAGCACCAGCACGACCGGGCCTCGCGGCTTGACCTTGCCGGCCAGCAGCGCGGCAATACCGACCGCGCCTGCGCCTTCGACGATCTCGCGCTCCTGGCTGTAGGCGTGGGTAATGCCGGCAGCGATTTCCGCCTCGGACAGCAGCACGACATCGTCGAGCAGGTCGCGGCACATCGAAAAGGTCAGCCGGTTGTCCAGGCCAATGCCGCCGCCGAGCGAGTCCGCCAGGGTCGGCATTTCCTCGACCTGGACCGGCCGTCCGGCATCGAGACTGGCTTTCATGGCCGCGCCGCGCTGCATCGAAACCCCGATTATCCTCGTGTTCGGCCTGGCGCCTTTCACAGCGGCGGCGATGCCTGCCGCAAGCCCGCCACCGGACAGCGGCACCAGCACGGTCGCGACGTCGGCAACGGCACTGACGATCTCGAGCCCGAGCGTACCTTGCCCGGCGATCACCGCCGGATGATCGAAGGGCGGCACCATGACCAGCCCCTCTTCCGCGACCAGCCGCTCGACCTCGACCTGGGCATCGTCCTGGCTGTTGCCGACGATGCGGATCTCGGCACCGAGACGGCGGATCTCCTCGACCTTGTTGGCCGGAACCAGCTTGGACATGCAGATGACGGCGCGCATGCCTTCGAGCCTCGCTGCAAAGCTGAGCGCGCGGCCGTGATTGCCCGTCGAAGCGGCGACGACGCCACGTTTCCTGTCTTCGGCGTCGAGCCACGCGATCGCATTGGAAGCGCCGCGCAGCTTGAAGCTGCCGGTCGTCTGGCGATGTTCGAGCTTGAGGTACACCGGGACATCGAGGCGCTCCGACAGGGTGACGGAGGCCACGGCCGGCGTTGCAGCGATCTTGCCCGCGATGCGATCACGCGCGACCAGAATATGCTGGAAGGTGACTGTATCCATGGCTGTCAGCTGCGTGGCAATGGGCTGGTCATCAGCCTGCCCCATTCGGGATGGGCGCTGTCATCACCACAGAGCCTCAGGCAACTCCATGCGGTTGCCTGGTTGGAGGTGACGACTGGGCGGCCGATGGCTTCTTCGATCGCCACGGCAGCGAGCGCCGAACGCAACGCAGTGCAGGACACGAACAGTGCATCCGCATCCGGATGCATGGCCTGGCGTGCCAGCTCGACAAGCGTCGAAGGCGGGATGCGGGCCATCTCGCGGTCGTCGTCGAAGCCGAGGCAGGTGAACGACGCTATGTTGAAACCGTGGCGGACGAAGTAATCCGCCATCGGCCGGCTGGTCTCGATTGTGTAGGGCGTCAGCACGCTGATGGTTTTGGCGCCCAGTCCCCTTAGACCCTGCATGGCCGCCATGGGCGGCGTCACCACGGTAACGCCCGGTTTGGCTGCCTGCACAGCAGCTTCGATCTCGGCATCGCCGATGACCACCGAGGCCGACGTGCAGGAATAGCAGATGGCGTCGAGTTTCTCGTCCGGCAGGATGAGAGCGGCGGCCTCGGTCAAAGCCGGCTGCATCTTGCGCAGGTTTTCCGGCGTGGTCGGGTTGGCGTAGGCGACGCGTGCGACATAGACGCCGATGCGCTCGCTCGCCACCATGCGCCGGTAGTCCGGCTCGGTGGTGTGATCGGTCGCCAGGATGATCAGGCCGACGCGCTTTTCCAGCGGGCGCGGGTCCAGCGCCGGACGATCCGGATGCAGGTGGATGTCGGGTGCCATGCCTATCGCTCCACCTTGCCGTAGCGCCGTTCCAGCCACCGCAGCAGCACCACCGAGAACAGGCTGATCACCAGGAAGAAGGCACCGACCAATGTCATCGGCTCGACATAGCGGTAGTAGGTGTTGGCGACGCTTTTGGCCTGGTTCATCAGCTCGAGAACCGTGATGGCCGAAAGCAGCGGCGTTTCCTTGAACATGGCGATGAAATAGTTGGCCAGAGCCGGCATCATCGGCGGGATCGCCTGCGGCAGGATGATGTGCGTCCAGGTCTGGCGTGCATTGAGATTGCAGGCCTTGGCCGCTTCCCATTGCCCGCGCGGTACATTGTCGATGCCGGCGCGATAGACCTCGGCCGCATAGGTGCCATAGTGCAGGCCAAGTCCGATGACGCCTGCCGTCAGCGGCGGCAGCAGCAGGCCGAAGTCCGGCAGCACGTAGAAGATGAAGTAGAGCTGGACCAGAAGCGGCGTGCCGCGGATGAACTCGGCGAGGAAACCGACCGTTCGCGAGACGATGCGGTTCTCCGAACGCCGCAGCAGCGCGATTGCCAGCCCCAGCGCTGCCGCGAGCGCGGAGCCCAGGATCGTCGCCAGTATGGTGATCTTCACGCCCTCGAGGAGGGTCGGCATGATCTCGCGGACAAAGGCCCAGTCCCATTCCATCAGGCGCGTACTCCATCGAGGCCGCGTGACAGGCGGCGCTCCAGGCTACGCGTGCCCCAGGAAATCAGCAGCGCCAGCGCGAAATAGATGACGAGAATGGTGGCGAACGGCACCAGCGTGTTGCCGGTCTGGGCGCGCACCACCTGCGCCTGGAAGGTCAGGTCGGCCAGCGAGATCAGCGACACGACCGACGTGGCCTTGAGTAGCTCGATGGCGTTGTTGCCGAAGGTCGGCAGCATCACCAGGAAGGCCTGCGGCAGGATGACATGGCGCATGCCTTGCCAGCGGCCGAGATTGAGCGCCGTGCAGGCTTCATATTGTTCCCTGCCGATCGACTGCACGGCGCCGCGTACGACCTCGGCGGCATAGGCACCGACATTAAGCCCGAGCGCCAGCACGCCGGCCTGCAATGGCGTCAGTTCGAAGCCGAGCATGGGCAGCACGAAATAGGCCCAGAACAGCTGGACGAAGATCGAGGTGCCGCGAAAGAACTCGATATAGACCGTGGCCAACGCGCGCACCGCGAAGAAGCGCGACAGCCGGCCGAGCCCGGCCAGGAACGCCATGATAAGCGCCAGCACCGACCCCATCAGCGTCAGCTTGATGGTGACCAGCGCTCCTTGCAAAATCAGGTCGAGATATCCGGACCAGTCGATCATCGGGTCTTCCGGTTGGTGAAAACAGGGCTACGTCCTTCTCCCCGCGAACGGGGAGAAGGAAACGCCGCATTGCTCACTTCGCCGCGCAGAGCTTGTCGCGCGTCGTCGACAAAGCGGCCTTGGCCGAGAAGCCGTAGGGCTCGATGATCTTGGCGAACTCGCCGGACTCCTTCATTTTTGCCAGCTCGACGTCGAAGGCATCGCGCAGCGCGGTGTCCTTCTTGTTGAAGGCGGCGCCGTCGCAGTAGACCGGCGCACCCTGCACCGGCGCAATGACCTCGAGGTTCGGATCGTTGGCCTTCTTCATCAGGTCGTTGATGGAAAGCACGGGCAGCGAATAAGCGTCGATGCGGCCGTCCTGCAGCATCTTGATGCCGCTCTGGCCGTCCGGCACCACGATGACACGATCGCGCGGCACGCCGGCATTCAGCGCCAGCTTCTCCTCGGTTCCGCCACCCGGCGCGCCGATGGTGGCGGCGGTGTCCTTGGCGACATCCTCATAGCTCTTGAAGCCCTTGGGATTGCCCTTCTTCACCAGCATCGCCTCGGCGTCGCACAGCACCGGCTCGGAATAGGCGACGGCAGCACAGCGCTCCGGCTTCATGAACAGGCCGGCTGTCACCACGTCGAAACGCCCTGCCTGCAGGCCGGGGATCATCGCACCATATTCGGAGATCGAAGCCGCGACGTCGGCAACGCCGAGCCGCTTGAAGATCTCGCGTGCAACGTCAGGCGCCGCTCCCGAAACCTTGCCATCCGCCGCAACCGCCGTGTAAGGCGGCTCATTGGCGATCGCCAGGCGGGCAAAACCCTGGCTCTTCAGTTGCTCGAGTTTGCTATCGTCAGCGCGGCCACCCACGGTGGTGGCGGCCAGAATGCCCAGCGCGAAACCGGCGACGGCTGCCGTGGTTGCGAATGTTCTCATTGTTCCCAGCTCCATGTTTTTCGGTTTTTGTTGGTGGTCGTGATGCCGCCTGCGCGGCAACCATTCGCTTCCCGCCCACGGTCAGACGCGATGCCCTGCCGCGATGATCTTCTTCAGGAAGCTCTGCGTGCGCTCCTGCTTGGGATGGCGGAAAATGTCGTCGGGCTTGCCCTCCTCCACGATCTTGCCGCGGTCGAAGAACAGCACCCGGTCTGCAAAGTCGTGGGCGAAACCCATCTCGTGCGTAACCAGAAGCATGGTCATGTCGGTTTCGGCGGCGAGCTTGCGCATGACGTTCAGCACCTCGCCGACCAGTTCGGGATCGAGCGCGGAGGTGACCTCGTCGAAGAGCATGATCCTGGGCGACAAAGCGAGCGCGCGGGCGATCGCCACGCGCTGCTTCTGGCCGCCGGACAGCTGCGCGGGCATTGCCTTGGCCTTGTCGGCCAGCCCGACCATGTCAAGCAATTCCATCGCCCGCTTCTCGGCGGCGGCACGCGGCATGCCCTTGGTCAGCATCGGCGCAAGGGTGACGTTGTCGAGCACGCATTTGTGCGGAAACAGGTTGAAGAGCTGGAAGACCATGCCGATCTTCTGGCGCATCCTGGCGAGATGCCGTTCGCTCGCCGGCACCAGGGAACCTTCGCGCTCCATGTGGTAGAGCTGCTCGCCTTCGACCTCGATGTGGCCGCCATCGATGCGCTCGAGCGTCATCAGGATGCGCAGGATCGTGGTCTTGCCGGAACCCGAGGGGCCGATGAGCGCCAGCTTCTCGCCGGGCATCACCTGCATCGACAGCCCGTCCAGCACCTTGAAGGCACCGAAGCTCTTCGAAATCGCGTCGATCTTGATGATGGGCGCGGCCAATCGTCTATCCCCGTGCTGGAGAACTCTTCTTTCCTAGAGCGTTTCCGTTTTTCACGGAAACGCGGAAACGCTCTAACTCTTCCACGCAATCCCGGACGCAAAACCGCTGCGCATTTTTGCTGGAATTGCTCTAACGATGGGGAAGCAACCAAATCATGTCAATTGACAAAATAATCTCATGACAATTTTTCCAATTCGCTCGAGTCATGAGTAGAAGCCCAGGGCCTTAGAGGCACTGGCTCGTCGCAGGATCTTTTTTTGAAAGTCTAGATTGCCAGCAGGAGATGCTCAGGGTCGCCGAGCAGCAGACGCGTGACGACACCGAGGCCGGTGCGCAGCTCGCTCTCGGTGGTCGACCCGATCGAGATGCGCACCGCCGGATGCCAGGGGGCCTCGGAAATACGGAACGATGCGCCGGGCGCGATCGCGACCCCCTGCAGCCGCGCCTGCGCCACGAACCCCTCTTCCGCGCGATCCTCCGGCAGCGGCAGCCACAGGTGCAGGCCATCGTGATGAGCGTGGAACGTTACCCCGGCCAGCGTCTCCGCCGCGATGTCATGGCGCCGGCGCACGGCAGAACGCTGCCAGCGCACCAGTTCCATCGCGGTGCCGTCCGCCACCCATTTGCTGGCGATCTCGGCTACCATCGGCGTCGCCATCCAGTTCGACACCAGGTGCCGGTTGGCCACCGCCGCGACATAACGGTCGGGCGCGGCGAGATAGCCGATGCGCAGGCCGGGCACGGTGATCTTGGAGAACGAGGTGACGTAAAGCGTGCGTTCCGGCGCGAAATAGGCGACCGGCGGCGGACGATCCTCAAGCAATGGGCCGAGTACATCGTTTTCGATGATGGCGATGTCGTGCTTGCGTGCCACTTCGGCGATCTGCGCGCGCCGGACACTGCCCATCAGGGTGGCAGTCGGATTGATCACCGAGGGCTGCACGAAAACGGCGCGGATATCGGAAAGCTGGCAGGCCTGGTCCAGCGCCTCCGGCACGATGCCATGGTCGTCGATCGGCAGGCCTTCCAGATGGAAGCCGAGATAGCGCGCCAGCGGCACCAGCGTGTGATGGCCGATCGCCTCGGTCACCACGGTGGAGCCGGGCGGCGCCACGCTCATCAGCGCAACCGTCATGCCGGCGGTCGCCCCGTTGGTGAGGGTGATGTTCTGCGGCGAAGCCTCGATGCCGCACAGTTTCAGCCATTCAGCGGCCACCGCACGATGCCGCGGGAACACCATGTTCGGCCGGAACGACAGCGCCGAACTTGCCGGCAGCGTCTCGGCCAGCCAGCCGAGCGCCTGCTTCAGCTTTTCCAGATGCATCGGCTCGCAGACCGGCTTCAGGATCGACAGGTCGATCACTTCGCCCGGCCGCTCGGGCAGATAGGGTGGGTCTGGCTCGCGGCGCTGCGTCTGCACGAAGGAGCCTCGGCCGATTTCGCCGGCGATGAGCCCGCGCCGGATCAGTTCCTCATAGGCGCGGCTGACCGTCTGCACCGACAGTTTCAGCTCATCCGCCAGCGCCCGATGCGTCGGCAGGCGTTCGCCATTTGCCAGTCGGCCGTCATGGATGGCGCGCGCAAACTGGTCGGCCAGCGATAGATAGGCAGGACGGCGGATCAACGCCGGATCAGGACGCCACAATGTCATGACTTCATTAGAGATCGAAATCAGTGCAATTGACAATCGGAATCATGCGCCTGCATGGTGTTGGCGACAGGAAAAGCGACCATTATGACCGGACTGAAACTCGACGCCATCGATCTGAAGATCCTCGACGCCATCCAGCGCGACGGGCGCATCACCAAGCTGGCACTGGCGGAGCAGGTCGGATTGTCGCCGACGCCGTGCTGGATGCGGCTGGCGAAATTGGAGAAGGCCGGCATCGTCTCGGGCTATCATGCCCGCATCGCCATGCGCGCCATCGCTCCCATCGCCACGGTGCTGATGGAAGTGACGCTGGGGGCGCACCGGCAGGCCGACTTCGAGCGTTTCGAGCGCGCCATCCGCGACATCCCCGAGATCGTCGCCTGCTGGTCGGTCGGCGGCGGCGTCGACTATCTGCTCAAGGTGATGACCGCCGACATCGATGCCTATCAGCGTCTGGTCGACGCGCTGCTGGAGCGCGAACTCGGCATCGACCGCTACTTCACCTACATCGTCATCAAGACGGTAAAGGACGAGGCCGTGCTGCCCTTGCCGGAGCTTCTTGCCGGCAACTGAGCGCCGCTGAATCTCTCTCTTCCATCCGGCCAGAAGAGAGAGTCTCTCTGCCAGCCGTATGCGGAATGGTCTTTCTCTCGCATCGCCGCCCCTAGACTGCAGGCACCCGACACGGAGGCCCTGTCATGTCCGCGCATTTCGCCCCCCATCAGCGCCATGAAGCGCTCGACGGCCTGACCGACCGGCGGCTCTACCGTGAGCATGCCTATGTCGATGGCCATTGGACCGCAAGCGACGTTGCCGCCGGTTTCGAGGTGACCGATCCAGCCACCGGCGCGAGCCTGGCCTGGGTGGCTGCCCTTGATGCCGGGCAGACCAGCCAGGCGATCGACGCCGCCGCTCGCGCCTTGCCCGGCTGGAAGGCGCTGCTGCCGCAGCAGCGTTCGGCCGTCCTGCGCAAATGGTTCGAACTGATCATGGCAGCCAAGGATGATCTCGCTTTGCTGATGACGCTTGAGCAGGGCAAGCCGCTGCAGGAATCGCTGGGCGAGATCGACTACGCGGCCTCCTTCGTCGAATGGTACGCCGAGGAGGCAAAACGAGCGAATGTGGAGACCGTCACCAGCCACCTGCCCGGCGCTGAAATGGCCGTGCGGCGCGAGGCGCTCGGTGTCGTCGGCGTGGTGACACCGTGGAACTTTCCCTCCGCCATGCTGACGCGCAAGGCGGCGGCGGCACTTGCCGCCGGCTGCACGATCGTGGCGCACCCTTCCTCCGAGACCCCGCTTTCGGCGCTTGCCCTTGCCGAACTCGGCGAGCGTGCCGGCCTGCCGGCCGGTGTCTTCAACGTGGTCACCGGCGATGCCGCCACCGTCGTCGGGCAGTTCTGCGCCGATGCCCGGGTCCGGGCGATGAGCTTCACCGGCTCGACCGAGATCGGACGGCTGATCGCCGCGCAATGCGCGCCGACGATGAAGCGTCTGGTCATGGAACTGGGCGGGCATGCGCCGCTCATCGTCTTTGCCGATGCCGACCTCGACAAGGCGGTGAAGATCGCCGTCGATGCCAAGTTCGCCACGTCGGGACAGGACTGCCTCGCCGCCAACCGCATCTATGTCGAACGGCCGCTCTACGAACGCTTCTGCGCAGCCTTCACCCAAAAGGTCTTGGCGCTGAAGGTCGGTGGTGGCCTTGCTGCCGACAGCGACATCGGCCCGCTGATGCATGAGCGGGCGGTGAAGAAAGTCGACGAACAGGTGAAGGATGCCACGGCCAAAGGCGCACGCCTGCTTTGTGGCGGCGAACGTCATCCGGCCGGCTCCCTGTTCTACCAGCCGACCGTGCTGGCCGACCTTTCGGACGACGCGCTGATCATGCGCGAGGAGACGTTCGGCCCGGTGGCGGCGATCACGCCCTTCGATGCCGAGGACGAAGTCGTCGCCCGCGCCAATGCTTCAGAATACGGTCTCGTCGCCTATGCCGTCACCGAAAACGGCGCGCGCCAGCGGCGGCTGGCGAGCGCGCTGGACTACGGCATGGTGGCCGTCAACCGGGTCAAGATCACCGGCGCCCCGATCCCCTTCGGCGGCGTCAAACAATCCGGCCTCGGGCGCGAAGGCTCGCGCCATGGCCTGGAAGCCTTCACCGACCTCAAATACATCTGCTTCGATCTGGCGTAGGCCGGCGGCTGAGACAAAAAGGAGACGACATGCTGCAGCAATCCAACGAACTCACCGCCTGGGATCGCGACCACTTCTTCCATCCCTCGACCCATATGGGCATGCATGCGCGCGGCGAGATGCCAAACCGCGTCATGGCCGGCGGCGAAGGCGTGACCGTGTGGGATACGACCGGCAAGAAGAGCCTCGATGCCTTTGCAGGGCTCTACTGCGTCAATGTCGGCTACGGCCGCCAGAAGATCGCCGATGCCATTGCCGAGCAGGCCAGGAGCCTCGCCTACTACCATGCCTATGTCGGGCACGGCACCGAGACGTCGATCAAGCTCGCCAAGATGATCATCGACCGGGCGCCGCAAGGCATGTCGCGCGTCTATTTCGGCCTGTCGGGCTCCGATGCCAACGAAACCAACATCAAGCTGATCTGGTACTACAACAACGTCCGCGGCAAGCCGGAGAAGAAGAAGATCATCTCGCGCTGGCGCGGCTATCACGGTTCGGGCGTAATGACCGGCTCGCTGACCGGCCTTGCCGGCTTCCACAACGCCTTCGACCTGCCGCGCGCGCCGATCCTGCACACCGAAGCGCCGTATTATTATCGCCGCGCCGACCGCTCGCAGTCGCAGGAGCAGTTCTCGCAATATTGCGCCGACCAGCTGGAGGCGCTGATCCTGGCGCAAGGACCCGAAACGATCGCTGCCTTCATCGGCGAACCGGTGCTTGGCACCGGCGGCATCGTGCCGCCGCCGGCCGGCTACTGGCAGAAGATCCAGGCAGTGCTTGCCAAATACGACATCCTGCTGGTGGCAGACGAGGTGGTGACCGGTTTTGGCCGGTTGGGTTCGATGTTCGGCTCCGACCACTACGGCATGAAGCCCGATCTCATCACCATCGCCAAGGGATTGACCTCGGCCTATGCGCCGCTCTCCGGCGTCATCGTGCGCGACACGATGTGGAAGGTGCTGGTGGAAGGATCCGACAAGCTCGGTCCGATCGGTCACGGCTGGACCTATTCGTCCCATCCGATCTGCGCGGCGGCTGGTGTCGCCAATCTGGAGCTCATCGACGAGATGGGGCTGGTGAAGAATGCCGGCGAAACCGGTGCCTATCTCAACCAGCAGCTGAGCAAGGCGCTCGGCGACCACAAAAATGTGGGCGAGGTGCGCGGCGAAGGCATGCTGGCGGCGGTGGAATTCGTCAGGGATCGCGACGGGCGCGTCTTCTTCGACGCTTCCGAGAAGATCGGGCCGCAGGTGTCCGCGGCCCTGCTGGAGCGCGGCGTCATTGCCCGGGCGATGCCGCAAGGCGACATCCTCGGCTTTGCGCCACCGCTCTGCCTGACCAGGCAGGAAGCCGACACCATCGTCGAGAAAACCGCCGATGCGGTGCAAAGCGTCTTTTCCAAGGTCTGAGAAGCATGAACGCGATAGCCAAATCTTTGCCCGGCACCATGGCCGCCGTACTATTGACTGGCCATGGCGGGCTCGAGAAGCTCGTCTACCGCACCGATGCCCGGGTGCCTAAACCTGCCGCCGGCGAAGTGCTGGTCAAGGTGACGGCGTGCGGCATGAACAACACCGATGTGTGGGTGCGGCAAGGCGCCTACGGCACGGAGGAGGATGCCGCGGCCGTATCCACCTGGCGCCGCCAGGGTAACACGCTGACCTTTCCGCGCATCCAGGGCACCGACACGGTGGGCGCGATTGTCGCCGTCGGCGAAGGCGTATCGCCCAGGCGGCTCGGCGAACGGGTGATGGTGGATTTCTCCATCTACAACCGCGACGACGATTCCCTGGCAGACATCGACTATATGGGCCATGGCCGCGACGGCGGTTACGCCGAATACCAGGCGGTGCCGGCCGAGAACGCGCATGTGGTGGAGACGGAGCTCACCGACATCGAGTTGGCGACTTTCTGCTGCGCCTACCTGACCGGCGAGCAGATGCTGGAACGGGCAGGGTTGCAGGCAGGCGAACGCGTGCTGGTCACCGGCGCCTCCGGCGGTGTCGGCTCGGGCATCGTGCAACTGGCCCGCGCGCGCGGCGCCATCCCCTATGCCGTCGTCGGCAAGGGCAAGGAGCAGGCGCTGCTCGACATCGGCGCGGAAAAGGTCATCACGCGCGGCGTCGCTGACCTGCCCGGCGCGGTCGCCGAGGCGACCGGCGGCGAACCGATCGACGTGGTGGCCGACCTTGTCGGTGGTCCGGCCTTCAACGACCTGTTGCGCATCCTGCGACCGGAAGGCCGCTACACCACGGCCGGCGCGATCGCCGGGCCTGTGGTGCAGCTCGATCTCAGGACCATGTATCTCAAACAGCTTCAGCTTCATGGCTCCTCGCAAGGCACACGCGCCGACTTCCGCCGCATCGTGCGCTACATCGAGGAGAAGAAGATCAAGCCGCTGGTCGGCGGCGTCTACAGGCTCTCGGACTTCCACAGCGCCCAGACCGACTTCATGGCCAAGGACTTCGTCGGCAAGCTGGTGGTCGTGCCTGACGCGATGTGGAAGAGCGCCTAACCAATTGTCCGCTCAAGGACACCGACCCAGTTCTTCCAGGCGATCTTCTCGATGAGGTCGTTTCCATAGCCGTGGCGCCCGAGCGCCTCGATCAGCTGCGGCAGGCCCGACACGTCGCCGATCTCCGAGGGGATCGGCGCGCCGTCGAAATCCGAGCCCAGGCCAACGCCGTCCTCGCCAAGCCTTTCCAGCATGGCGTCGAGGTGGCGCAGCATGGTGTCGAGGTCGGCGCCCTTGCCGTCCGGGCCAGCGGGATGGAGGAACTCCACGGCGAAGTTCAGCCCGACCATGCCGCGGCTCTCACGGATTGCGTCGAGCTGCCAGTCGGTGAGGTTGCGCGCATGCGGGCAGATCGAATGCACGTTGGAATGTGTCGCCACCAGCGGCGCATCGCTGATGGCCGCGACATCGCGGAATCCCTTTTCATTGATATGCGACAGGTCGACCAGGATATTCAGCTGGTTGCAGGCCCTGACCAGCGCCTTGCCGACATCGGTCAAGCCCGGCCCGGTATCGGGCGATGACGGATAGCGAAACGGCACGCCGTGGCCGAAGATGTTCGGACGGCTCCACACCGGACCAACCGAACGCAGCCCGGCCGCATGGAGCACATCCAGAATGACGAAATCGGCGTCGATGGCTTCGGCGCCCTCGATGTGAAAGACGGCGGCGATCACATCACGTTCCATGGCGGCACGGATGTCGGCCGCGCTGCGGCAGACCGCAAGAGCCCCTGCACGCTCGAGCCTGAACAGGATCGATGCCATGGCAAGGGTGGGGAGACGCGCCTCTTCCATCGGCAAGGGCGGCGGCAAGGGTTCGTCATTGCCCAGCACAGATGCCGTGAAGCCCGGGTCCTCGTCCCCCGGCGAAGGCGCGAAGACGGCGAACATGCCGCCGGCGAAGCCACCCTTGCGGGCTCGCGGCAGGTCGATGTGCCAGGTGGCAGGCGCGCCTTCCGTGAAAAGCCGCGCCTTGTCGGTTTCGGTCGAGAGGTGGAGGTTGAGCAACGAGTCGTTGTGGCCGTCGAAGACGGGAATGAGATCGGGCATGATTGTCTTACACTTCAAATGTTGAACTGGAGGCGCGGTAGATGACGGTCGCCACGCTTCCAGTTCTGATTTCGGTAGTGGTCTATCGGGCCAGCTTCGCACCGGCGAGCAGGTCGTCAGCGATCGAAGCCCGGAACTTGCGGGTTTCATCGGTGCCGTCGATGTTCATCAAAAGCGCCACCGCCTGGCTCTTGTCCTTGGTCAAGGCGACCATGTTGAGGGCGCCGTTATCGCTGCCGGTGTGACCGACCACCTTGTGGGTCGCGGTTTCCTCATCGGTCCAGCAGAGGCCTTGATAGGGATAGATCTTGCGATCCACCTGCCGCCGCAACATGTTGCGTACCGCCGCCTGAGACAGAATGGCCTTGCTGCCTGTTTCCTGCCCCAGCATCGCATGCAAGGCCTTCGCCAGATCGCTGGCAGAGCAACGCAGCATGCCGGCAGGCACGTCCGGATAGCCCTGCTGCGGCAGCGCGACGAACGCTCCCTTTTCATACTGGTAGGGCGTGGCGAGCACGTCGGGTGCGAAGTCCCTCAGATACCAGTGCGCGTTCTGGATGCCGAGCGGCTGCAGCACATTGGCCGCCACATAGGCTGGAAAGTCCTGCTTGCTGACATGCTGGACGATGTAGCCCGCCAAGGCGATGGCGACATTGCTGTAGTCCCACTTCGTGCTGGGCTTGCCCTTGAGGAACGACTTCGGCGAGTAGGTGCTGCCGCCCTTGACGAGATAGTCCTTCAGGAAGCTCGGCAGGCTTTGCGTCGGATCGCCCGGGAAGGAAGGTTCGCCATAGCCTTCATCGGAAATGCTCGACGTGTGGGTGACGAGCTGCTTCACGGTGATCGGGATCTTCGGATGGCGAGGGTTGCTGATCTTGAAGTCGATGAAATCATTGACGTTGCTGTTCAGGTCATAACCCTTGCGCTCGAACAGTTGCACCAGGGCCGAGACGGTGAACAGCTTGCTGACCGAAGCCAGGTGCATCGGCGTGTCGGCGGTGAGCTTGCGCTGCTTCCCGATGTCGGCAAAACCGAATGCTGCCGTATAGCGTGTGGCGTTGTCCCGCGTCGTTATGGCGACTGACGCGCCAACAACATGGGCAGCCTTCATGCGATCCGGAACGCTGGCTTCGAAGTCACGGCGCCAGCTTTCGAATGAGGGCTTCTGCTTGTCGTCTGCCAAAGCGATTTGCACATGCGGCATGAACAGTCCCGCCACTCCCATCTTGAGCAGTGAACGTCGCGTTGAAATCATGGTCAATATCCTTGTCTGGCTCTCATTTCCCGGTCGGACCCGAGGTTTCGGAACGGCTGATGCTTCCCCGTCAGCCAGTGAGAAAGTGTTGGTGACTGCGCCGGGACGATCCCGGCATCAGAAATCGCGTTGAATGCTGAGCACGCCGGCAAGCGCATCGCCGGATGTCGCGGACCTGCTGCCGAATGACGTGTAATCGAGCTCCGGCGTGACGATCAGGCCGGGGACCACTTCGTAGTCGGCGTTGAATGCCAGGGCGTATGTTCCCGAATCCGCATAAGCGACCTGGCTGTTGAGGGTCAGTTTCGGCGAAAGGCTGACAGAGAGGCCGCTCCATGCAGCGTAGGTGCCATCCCATGCTCCATAGTAGTTCGGCTTTTCAGGATCGGACTGATAGCCGCCCATGACGAAGGCGGTGAATGGGCCACCCAACCGGATATCCATCCGCACCTTCGCCGCGATCTCCTGGAACACCGAGTCGTAGCCGAGGACGGTTGCGATCGCTCCCCAGTGCCTTTCGAGCTTCAGCCCCCCGACCAGATGCGGCATGTAGCCATCGATCAGATGGTCCTGCATATCGGGCGTCTCGGGTCCCTCGCCCTCCTCGTCGTCCTCGACCTCTCCTTCTTCGCTGTTCTTGCCGGCACTCGCCCCCTGCTCCGCACCAAACATGGCGGAAAGCCCGTTGCCGAGGCGCACCGTGTAGCTGACCTGGTTGGTCATGCCGCCGGTATAAGGAATGACGTCATCGCTCGAGACGTTGCCTGCCGATCCCAGCCAGACATCGAACTGCGAGTCCGATGCGCCGATCAGCAGCCCGCCCAGCTCGATCGTTGCCGCGGAAAAGCTCGCGCCTTCATTGGTGCCGTCGGTGAAGTTCTGTTCGATCTCGAAAAATGTGTTCAGGCTTCCCAGTTCGGTTTCCGATCGGGCATCGGCATTCAGCTTGGCCTTGGTGTGCTGGCCCCAGCTCTTCTTGCGTTCGCCCGTGTAGACATCGGCACCGGCCGAGACTTCATAGCTGACATATCCACCGATCTTCAGGCAGACATCACTTTGCGGGAGTTGGATGAACCCCGCGCCCATGACATCGCAGGCGCGGAGGTATTGGGCCGGCTCCGGATCGGGGATCAACTCCGTTTCCGCTGCGGCGGGTTGTGGGATTTCAAACAGGAGTGCGCTCAAGCCCCCCAGAACCAGACCAGATTTCATTGTCTTCCCTCTGTTGGTTTTTCATTGGCTTTGTTTGAAGTCTCGAAAGTTCAGTATTCCTCGCCGCCCTGACGAAGCCTTCCGACGCCTTGAGCAGGCGTCTTGTGTAGTCCTGTGTGACGGTGTGGGAGACGAGGTCGGCGGCGGCGAGCTGTTCGACAGCCTCGCCGTTCTGCATGACCATCAGGCGCTCGCACATGTGGTTGATGACGGCGAGGTCGTGGCTGACCATCAGGTAGGTGAGCTTGCGGTCGCGCCGCACCTGTTCGAGCAGGTTCAGCACCTCCGCCTGCACCGAGGCATCAAGCGCCGAGG